>Ga0307512_10001228_pt1 | contig 37054 bp, 36 predicted proteins | sample 14_EM_MG_FD_200267 | JGI IMG/M metagenome (GOLD analysis project Ga0307512, IMG submission 200267) | Populus trichocarpa ectomycorrhiza microbial communities from riparian zone in the Pacific Northwest, United States - 14_EM | ecosystem: Host-associated > Plants > Roots > Unclassified | place...
AACATAAAGCATAAGTTTTTGAAAATGGTTGAACAATAAGTAGTAGCTATGATTTAACATTGCCAGGCGTTGTGTAAACGGCTTCAGTATAACTGCAGCCCCTGCACAGAGTGTAACACACGTGTCCTTCTGATGGTGCGTAAACGTCACAACAAAGTAACGGAGTACGTATGGAACGCGACACGTCGCCTGGGCGACGGGTAGAGTGTAATACTCCGTCAGAAGGTACGAGGTTCCGTCAGAGCCGTCAGAGCCTTCCGGAACACCCGGGTGATTCTGACGGAAACTAGAGTTGTTGTTGATGTACTCGGTGTGTCATTTGTCTATGAGGCCGAATTTACGATCTACGACGTCAAGGGCTTTGATATTTTGCTAGGAGACCAATGGATGAGTGATTCAAACCGACGATATCAAATCGACCTTCACAGCAATACCATGTGGATTGCCGATAACCTCTGGGCGGAAAGAGAGGATGGCCAAGTACATTACTTGCCTGGCTTATGCCCCTTGGACATCGACGAAGGAAGAGTGGAGAAGGCGAAATTCATGGGCATCCACATCATACGGAAGGCAGCGCTCAAAAACCTATCTACCCGCCTGTTGAAACGGGACTTTCTCATCAAAATGCACCACTACGGTGATGGCGACACACTTCCGACAGAACCACCGGGAGAGTGTCAAGACATGTTGACTGAAATCCAGGGTCTTTTCGGAGAGCCAACTTATGCAAATCGGAAGACAGGAAGGCAGACTGATTTCGAAATTAACACGGAGCCAAATGGGAAAATACCGTTCCGCTCACCATACCGCGTCTCTCCACGTGAAGATATAGAGGTTTGGAAGCAGATAGACACGGAGATTCGCTGCGATTGTATTCAGCTTTCTCGAAGCGACTTCGGCTCACCAGTAGTATTCGTGCTTAAGCCTGATGTTACGCTGCGTATGTGGATAGACTATTGCGCAGTACACGCCATTACCGTCCAAGATTGTTATCCTCTCCCACACATCGAGCACCTACTCAACTCCGTGCACGGCCCCTGCTGGTTCACTCAACTTCACTTGGTGGCCTGTTACCGCCAAATTTGTATCGCAACAGCCGACAGGCAAAATGACGGCCTTTACCACTAAATTTGGCTTCTACGAGTGGCGAGTCCTGCCGTTTGGCCTGGCGAACGCACTCAGCCAGTTCATGCACATGATGAACGGCATCTTGTGGCCAATGAAACGAAAATTCGTCGTCTTATACCTTGACGATATTTCAATTCACAGCCGTACCGTGGCGGAGCATGTCGTACATGACTGTGAAGTGCTTAGCTTACTAACGGAATATGGCCTCAAAGCCAAATGTGCAAAATGTGCCTGGGCTTGTCAGAAAGTCCATTATTGCGGCTTGGACATTGCCAAGGACGGCATCCACGCCCAGGAACATACGACACATGCGGTAATGGATTGGCCTCAACCTGACAATAGTTAGGACGTCAAAGGCTTCCTGGGTCTCACCAGCTCCTGCGGAAAATTCATTGAACACTACGCTCACATTGCAATGCCATTGTACGCCATTGGCACACATCCAAAGCGAAATGGGGACGTTGGGCGGCGACGTGGAGACCCGAGGATGGTCAAGCGCACTCCATTCGCCTCAGATACGAATGCCAGCATGCTTTTGACAGTCTCAAAACGCGCTCTGAGATGATCCAGTCCTGGCTCTACCGGATCCCAAAGCCAATTATTGCCTGCACGTCGATGCCAGCCAGTTCCCATTGGGCGCAGTGCTCTCCCTGATGCAAGACAAGGCAGAAAAAGTACTGGCTTATTTCAGCCGTATATTACACGATACGGAGACTAGGTACCCTGCATATGACAGAGACCTATTGGGCATCCGAGAGGCAATATTATACTGGAAATTAAACCTCCACAGAGCCGAGCAACCATGTCTGGTACACACAGATCATGCGACCTTGCGTTGGATCCTCACACAACCACACCTCACCGTACGTCAAATAGACATCCTGACGGTGCTCCCAAACTGTGACTGGGAGGTCAAGCACATTCCGGGTGTCAAGAATCAGGTTGCGGACGCATTATCTCGCCGTCTGCATCCCCGCCGGGAGCGATGCAATGTAATGGCAATGGAAGTTACTGCGGCCGTGGAATGGATTGAGGACATCAAGGCGGGCATAGTTGACGACGAATGGTTCGGGACTATTGCACATTCCTTGGCCAACTCAAGTCGCCGACCCCCGCCATCCACTGCGTCTACAAAAGAATGCAAATCATGGGTGTCAGCGCAGTGATTAAATTTGGAAGAAAATGGCCTACTGTGGTTACGTGGAGATTTGGAAAGGAAGGAGGTGGAGAAAAAAGCAAGGAAAAACAAGAAGGACGAAGAGGATGTGGAGATCACGGTAAGAACAAAAGACAAGGAGGATGACGGAAAGGCAGAGAAGGATGAAGAAGGAAAGGCAGAGAAGGAGGAAGAGGGAACGGCAGAGAAGAGAAGACAGTTGTGTATTCCAAAGAAGATGTGGCATTGAATCCGCCATGAGGCCCACAACACTCCAGCAGGGGGACACTTCGGTGCGGACCGAACTTACTTCGGCATGAATGACCATTATTTCTGGAAGCAAATGTGGCGCAATACCCAGTGTTATGCAGCGGGCTGCGACTTATGCCATCGAACCAATCACCGGAGCAGGAAACCCATGGGCATCCTACAACCACTTCCTGTAGCCGAAGGCCGCTGGCAAAGAATCGGTATTGACTTTATAACTGACCTGCCGGTATCGGGAAGTGGCCACGACTGCATTGTAACGTGTGTCGACCACATGACAAACAGTGCACATTGGCGAGCCTGCAGAAACATGAATGGCGCCCCAGCCTTTGCGCGCATATTGATCGACGACATTGTGCGTCTACCCGGAGTGCCTGAAGAGGTGGTATTGGACCGTGATGTACGCTTCACCGCAGACTATTGGGGAGAGGTTACTAGGATTCGGCAGACAAAGCTGCTCATGTCTACGGCGTTCCATCCAGAGAGGGATGGTCTCTCTGAGAACACGAACAAGATGGTTGTATGGTATTTGCGTGGCTTCGCCACTCACAATCAAGCCAATTGGGTCAACTATCTCCCACTAGCGTAGTGTGCTTGCAATTTCTCAGTACACCGTTCGACGAAGATGATGCCTTTTGAACTCGATCTTGGCTATGAGCCGCCTGCGCCTGTCGACTTAATTGCAGATCTCCAGCGGCCGCAAGCCATGGACTCAGCGAAAACATTCCAGGGCCGCGAATTTTGGGTGTTGCCAGGAATGAGCTGCGCGATGGTCAAGATAACCAGACGGCTAAGGCTAATAAGTCATGACGCCCAATTGACCCAGCCATCACCGCCGGTGTGAAACTGTTTTCAGATACAAAGGATTTGGCAATCACATACGCCAATGTCAACCCCACGCGACGGGAACTACTACACCACTACATTGGCCCACACGAGATCCTGCGAATACGCGGAAACGCCGTCAAACTAGATCTCCCAAACAACATGACGATCCACGATACAGTTAAGGTCAGCAGGCTCGATGTCGACCGCATGCATGATTCTAAGATTGCCTGGCGGCCGCCACCTCCGCCGGTAAGGACCAGCCACAGAGGCACAAGTTACGTCGTCGAATCAATTGCAAAACACCTGCCAAGCTCCGATGGAAATAGTTGGGGATATGAAGTGAAATGGGAAGGTTGGGATGAGAAAGATAATACATGGGAGCCAGAGGAGAATATGGCAAAGGCAAAAGAAATGGTGGAGCAGTATTGGAAGGGAATGGGCGGGCGGCCAATGGGGAAGAGGAAAACGTCACGAAAGGAGGAGTGAGGAGTAGGCGATGCTTTCGATGACTGTGAGACATCGCGGAAGCATGTTTGGTTTTAGATCAGGTTGTTCTGTGTATTCGAGAGGTTTCTCGATGACGATTGGAGAAGGTTGTGATGTAGGTCAACGACTCTGGTCATGTTAAGGTGCGGCTCTGTCACATTAGGTGCTGCTCTGTGCCATTAATGCGGCTCTGCGGGAGACTCGTGGATTAGTTAGTTCTAGCGAGATGTCGGCTCGATAATCAATATCATTCACTTCTATACGTACGGAGAGGCTATTTGCCCTCATCATGTCATGATATGATCAGTACTCAAATACTCAATTGGAGCAAAAGGTTTGCGGTTGTGATATAGCCTTTTTGGTGGTAAACCCGGCCGAATTGCAACTGTCTGGGATTTCTTGAGGTATAACCCATTGCAATGGTTTGGTTCTGCTCCCAACCCTAACCCGGAACCTTTCTAGCAGGTTGGAACCATTGCTAACACTACTTCCAAATAGCGTTGTTGCCCTTCTTCCCGTTCCAACGTAATATCACTTTAAATGACAAAGAATATCCATCGCCGCCAAAGAACAACATATTGACAATTGAGAGGTTTCAAGAAACGTTTTCGAGCATATATTTAGTCCTCTCGACGCGCGCTTCACCATCGGAAAGCCTATGCCCTGTGTGGACAGTCGGATGCCAAGATGTTATCTTTTTATTGGTGCATGGACAGCTGACTGCTTCAAAAACATTCACTTGTACCCAAACGAGCAGCGCTATTGCCCTGTGTGCGAAGCACCGAAATCGTGGTTAGGAGAAGGGAATTCATTGTGGTGAGAATTGAGACATTATCGGCTACAATTCCGAAACATAATACCCATGACTCAAGGAGATATGCCAGAGCGACAGGATGCGAGACGATATCAGGAAGATCGAGTGATTGGAAACTCAGAAGGCATCTTTTGGCATATGAAATGCATTTCTCCAACGACTATCATCATACCAGATATTCTTCATACCATCTTTCTTGGTGTGATTCAGCATTTGATGGACTGGGTAACGTCCTTCCTCAAACAACATTCCAGGATCGCCAGATTCAACCAGCTCTGGCGGATGATACTTCCATATCCTGGCTCCCCTCGATTCAACAAGCCATATACCCAGGTGATGGTATGGAGTGGTGAGGAGAAGAAGACCCTACTGAGTGTGATTGTTCCAGTATTCGCAGCAACTCCTTTGAACCCTTCAGCAAGCAAAACAATTCCCTTCATAGATGACCTGTTGTGCGTCAAGAACTTTGTTTATTTTAACCTGATGGCTCAGTTCCAGTACCATACTGAGGGCAAGATGGAGTACATGGAGATTTATCCGAAGGAGTTTCTTCATCACAGGGATGTTTCCAGTCAATATGGCGCCAGTATATCTACACAGAAACTCTCGGAAGCATTGAAAAATCAGCCGACTATGGACAAACACGACCAACGGATGAGTGACCCCATGAGCAACGATGATTCTGCTGCTGCAAAGAGTCCTCGCATTGAGGATGATAAAACTGGGATCGAGGCACACATTGAAAAACATCCTGTCGATGAATCAGATTTCGACCTTGTGCAGATGCATCTCCTGAACACTTCTCTGACCATATCTGCCAGCCTGGTAACCCCTTCAATGGTAGCTCTGAACTGCTGAACAAAGAGATGATGGATCATGAACAAGGGTACTGAGAATCGAATCGTCCGTGGGCCACCTTCCAGATCTTGCGGAAAAACGCCAGAAAAGAGATTATTCAGTATCGAGAGCTGAATGCAAAAACTGCAAATCATTGTCGCAGCAATGATATGACTCAAACTACAGCGCCTAACAACCTTATGATGAAATACCCACCACCAGAAATCAAGACCCTTGATGACTTGGTCGAGTGGTGTGCAAGGCCAAAAGCGCAGCTCCCGAATCACATTCCTTGGTGTTTCAAGAGATTTGCCATCTTCTCAGACTACATTGATCACGATCAGAATTTCACTCTTCTCAACAATTCAAAATAGATCTGATGCAACACTGTAGCAATTCCGGTGATGACTTCTCAATGTGACGAGCAAGCAGTTCATATCGTTCGTTGCACCGTGTCCACCATGTCGACAAAACATAAGCCACTAAGAAATGGTACAGTGCTTCTCTGGATGTGGACAAGTCCGGATACCCGGATTCAGTTGTGTGTTAGATGCATTCCGGCATGGTTGGAGTGTCCTTTTGTCGTCGGAGATGCTGAATAGAGTGTTCAAGGGCTTCTTCCTTTGTTTCAGATGTTTGCCAAGAGGGTGGATATGTCAGACTGCTCGTATGGCGATTGTCAGAGAACGGCATCAACCTCCGACGCAACCACTGCACGATTGAAACAACTGTTGCATCCCACTTTTCAGTGTCCGAACCCCTTATCTCATTCCCATCAGCGCGAGCCAAGGAGCTATACAGCATCTTCTGCTGACGCCACAGCTAAATTGCTCGCGGTGGTACTTGACCAATACCATTCACTGGACTTCTGTCCATCTGTATTACATGTAGATTGTTCGACTCGATGCTTGAAGTAATTGTTGCAGAGATATATTCAAATCTGATGAGTGTTTACTCTGGGTGTCATAATTTTTGGAATGGGAGTTGTGCAAGCTTGTGTATAATTGATGTCTCAAGGGATCAAATAGTGAAGAATACTTTTGAAACCAATGGAACAGTTTAAAAAACTGTCGAAACAATTGAAATCTTGACAACCAATGTGAATAAACGAAGTGCAATGAATTACCTTGAATGGCAATACACGGTTTTGAGATGTGGTGACAAGGCGATCACCTCATTGAATGACTCGAATCATGGAGGAAGAGTGCAAACCAGTCACTCACATCATTTGGGGACAAAGGTGGAGGAGAATCGGTGCATCGGGTCCATTTTCCGAAATCAATTTCACTTTTTGTGGATGTTCTATTCGTCATCTGTCATCACAGACTTATAGTTTCTTAGTAAACTTTGTCTCAAATTCAGGTTTTGCTTTGTCATTTAACCATGACAGGCAAGTCGATATACAGTGCATTGGTCGCCTATCAACCATTTTTGGAGTCTAAAACTGTTGACTGTCATGTACAACCCATGAACACACACCGACAAATCATCCTGTCTCACAATTCAATCAGTGACATCCAGTAACAGCTGACATGTAGCTAAATTTGTACACAAATTGCTTCTACATGAGATACGTCGTCAAAAGTACATATTTTTCTACCTATTCCTCCGGCGACGCAGTTGCTGTCACCATGTCTTCTTCCCAATCCGATTTCGATATGCTCATTCGTTAGGGATGCTCTGTGCAGAGTTGCAAGCTTAGAGGTCCAGCAGGCTTTACGATGACAATTTGTGAGGAATTGGGCACCACTTCAGGCAAAAGAGACGCTATGCGGTTCTGTGACTGTTGGGTCTGCATACCCAGCCTCATTTGACCAGTTGCTGGTCGAGAAGGAACTTGCAGCATTCAAGATTGGCCGGGGATGATATCAAAAGTCGGCATAAGCTCTCCACATAGTGTCAGTAAAGGTGTGGCTTCAGTCGTGTCTGTTTGGGACTTCACAACCACCGGAACATTCCCTCCGGTCATCCCATACTTGATGCATCAATTATGGAAGTAGTTGGCCGCGCCCTCTCATCCTGATTTCATCAGTTAATTATGTCTTATCTGCTTCTGCCAACAACTCTCCATGCCTTGCTGTACTGTTTTTGAGATTGTGCCCATCACCGAGCCAGGTTGGTCATCTTCGCTCAGATTGCCCCGGTATGTATCTTCCTCATCTCTCTCCTTGTATTCCCAATCCTGCTCATGGTCATAAATTGCAAGATCGTTCAGACTATCTCCGATACCATTCAACATCTCTCCAGACCATTCATCGGGCTTTCTGGTTGTCAATCATCCATTTTGAACAATCCTGATATCTTCCTGCTCTTGCATAATTGCTTTCTGTGCGTCTTGAACTCGCTTTCTTGCTACAGCGGTCTGTCTATCCACATGATCCTGAATCAATTTCTCTTTCTCTGCATTGCAGAAAAAGTGCATTTCTCGTCGTGTCACAGGCTGAAGCTTTGTTTTACAGCGTCAGCTGCACAAATCTCGCAACACTCGGACGCTGTTGGCCTCCAAGCCGCTGATCCCTTCATTCACTTGAACACATCAGCGTGCGGCTTGCCTCGTCAATGCGCGGTACCTGCCCACCAGAAGTGGTGAAAGGTTCTTTTCCAGAGCATTGACCATTGTATCATGTGTTGCCCTTTTCGTTGGGCGAGATGTTGGATGTTGCAAGATTTGGACCACATGGAGGCAAGCTGCATCTTGTATGTCAAGGTTGGTAGGTTTGATCAGCTTGAACAAAGCAAAATCCGCGTTTTGACCGTCACTTCAGTGGCAACAGTCATGCTGACCATAGATCATCTCTTGATGGTTGGCGTGTGATTGATATATGATCCCGGCGATGTCTTCAGACCAACATCACCAGACTTCCTTTTTATATCAATTGAACTTGAGATTTCAGCAGTTGTTCACCACAATGTATCCCTGTTCACCAACAAACAACATCGCACCAAATTACTGCAAATGGTGGGTCCATTCGATTCCCGGGCAACAAAACACAGCAGGATTCATCTTGAATACAATGTTCAAATTGGCCGTCAGTCATTCCATTCTGACTTGTTGCTAACTAAATATTCCTCAAGACTTCCCACTTCTTTACGTTATCATCATTTGAATCTTTCCACTACAGGAAATCGTGGCTCCACAAATACATCAGCCTGGTGCAATTGGATCTGAATAATGGCGAACGACAGGCACCACATCCAACGAGCATGCGCTTCCTGCTGAGACACAGCAGAAACCGAGAGAGAAGTTAGTCCACCGCGATGCTGCAATCGCAGCCACGGAGAATATGACCTACGACTCACATGTCATAATGTACCGTGAAACCATAACCAGCAAGACTCAAAAGCAGCATGTGATCGAATGTGAGTTACTCTGTATCGAAGTCGTTGCCAGTCAACTAACAATAGAATTTACGGTTGCTGTATAGTGAGAGCTACATGGCCAATCCATCGCTGCCCGTAATGGGAAACCTCCTTGGTCGACACAGGCATTTGTCCACACAGTCTGTGAAATTGAACATCATGCTGTTGTCAGTTCCTCGATTTTGGAGCTCAATTTTCGTGATGAACGTCCCCGGGAGTGGACAAAACAGGTTGTGAAGGCCTTACCGGAGGCTACGTAGTCGGATATGGTTGAGGTAACAGAAGAATCTCACGTTCGGGAGCAGCAACTGATATCTTTGAGGTCTTCAACATGTCAGCTGCTATGGCCAGGAATGGGGGTCGGGTACTGCTAGAACAGTCCCACCTTCGCCCTGCCTTGAATATGGCCACAATTGGCAATTGAGGGTTTCTGGGTGCCACAATTGAGGAAACGCAACACCTGCTCTAGAAACCTTGAGCTGAAGTCTGAGAAGAGATGAAGCAGGGTGTACAGTTTCCTGGGCATAAAATGGTGGTGGCTGCAATAGAAATACACCCGGCAATGGTTCATGAGAATGAAACCAACTGCTGCATTCAATGCCAACAGTGCGAAGAGAAGAATCCACCGAAACGCCGGAGGCGCAAAGTAACAGGTGAACCTCCACAAGACCCGGTGCCACCTCCGCCCGAAACGCCTCCTACCCACTCTGTTGACCATCCACGAACTCAAAGCTCCGACTTAGATGTTGTGCCACCTGTGCAAGTGTATATACATACATGATATACCGCTTCACAATGATCCATATTCCAATCTCGATGAATATGCCAAGCATCACGAGGCTGAAAAGATTTTCATTACAGATTTGCGGACAGATGAAGGACTATCCACAGGGTAGTACACCATCTGTTGCAAGCTAATGCAGCTGACATCTATTTTGCTGACGAAAGCAGCTTTCTGAGTGAACCGAACAGTGAAGATGGGAATTGATTGAAGGGAACAGCAGTGTTGAGTATTATAATTATGTACATTTAGCGGACACTTTAAAGCATATTTTAAAAGATATATTTATATGCATTATTAGAGAACAATGTAGTGCTAAAGGAGAATGTACATGAACATGATGAAATGGCTGCCACAAGACCATTACTGATATACTATGTCAAAATGAATAGTTGCATATTGCAGATACGCCTGTGGCAAAATGAGCGTCAACAGAGTGTCAACAAGTTTTGGACCTGTAAGTCAGTTAATTCAAATGTGATATGGTCGCTGCTATGCATATCCAATGTATTGGCAGCATTCATGGGCAGAATAGCTAAAGACATTGTCACTGCCCTATTCTGAACATGAGCGTCATGTTATGGGTTCACCCCTAACAGAGGTATTGGTACACGTCAACTTGGAGATCTACATAACGGGTTCTGATATATCATGTAGTACATAACACCAATCTCAAATTTAGTAATAAGCTGCCATACATATTATCCTTAACGGGAGATTACATGCCTTGTGTCAATTCGATAGTGACCCTCCTTGCAAGCGGATTCATCGAACGTTCACACACTGCAATGGACCTGATTTGATGATGAAATAACCTAGGCCAGTCGATAAGCCTTCAAGTCTTATAGTGATTCCAGTTATTTCTTACCACACTCAATTAAACTGAGCGAAGGGGACTAGACACAGCAGTTGCAGGAATGCGACTGATGTGGCAGGTAGATGATAGCGAATATGCGACCAAGCGGGACATCGAGCCAATCCCTTGTGGGGCGGAACAACTCGGGTACTCCCCAGACAAAGAAAACAGTCTCGGCCTGGGCATGCTGGGTCTGATTGATGAAGACGTTGGGCAAAGTCAATAAGACCGAATATGCCTCTGACTCCCTGGCAGGAACAAACAAATAACGTTGATCATATCAGTTCAATAATATTGTTGGGATACATCAAGTGACATGTCAACCGAGCAATGGTGGGTCGCCAAGTACGCCTGTGAAGCAGATTAGGCAAATAGCCTATAAAGTGAATATTGTATTTTAATTTACTAAGCAATCTGTTTATAGCTCTCCAAATAGCCACATCAGGCAACGGAGATGTTTTGACTCTCCAACACATACTAGTTGCAGAACATCTAAGTTGAAGATACAGTTTGATTATATCTTATTACGGATCATGGCATGAGAAGGGAGCATAACCCTTCAAACCCCATCACGTAATTACACAATTACCTATTGGATGTGTGGTCCTCTATCTAAGAACCTGGTTTGAAATGAAAGAGTACCCTGAGATATTGCAGATGAGATCATAGCTGAGGATCGTACATAAACTTCGGTAGTACAGGAAAGGCTATAAAAGAACGACACAGCTCCGGCTTTGGAAGGGTCGCCCCACAGTTACAGTAGATACCTACCTGTGAAAGACGAAGCTGAAATATTATTAGGTTTCAAGCTCTAATTGTTTTTATCAGAATCAAATATCATAGTATTATCAGTAAGGATTGTATGCTGTGCCCCGGTCCCATGACTAGACAAACACTCGATAATGATCACTATATTATTGTGTATCCTTTCTCTCTGCTAATATGATGCTTCAAAGAAGAAGATAATTTCTTTGCAGCACAGTGTATTTGGTGGTTAACAAGTATCATCCAATATACCAAGATATTCAGGTTGTATCTCGAATATCAAATATTCCCTTCAGAATACATTGAGAATTGCGATGTGACACCACTCCTGAAGAGAGTACCTGAGGAGACGATTACCCCAGAATCAGATATTCCTGTACTACTGTTTGACGCAGACACAGAGTATCATTTTGAATAAGTAATTCGGGATGCAGCAGAAGCGGGAAGCATTCTACCAGATAATTAAAGAACACAATTCGGAATAATTGTTAAACCTGTCAACCTTTCTAGTATGGTGTTACATCAAAGATATCCAGGATGGAAAAAAACGCAGCTCCAGGCTTAAGGGACCTCCTTGAACACACACAGTTTGATACAGTAGCAGATGTAAGGTTGAGTAGGATTGAATTCTACGATTGAGTCGGTCAAAGACGAGGAATTGAGGAAGATTACCCAGAAGACTCAATATTGCCAATATTATCTGAACACCAGATTTATCCAGGAATTAGTTGAGGGTCGTTGTGAACATACGTGTCAATTTAGATTGCAGTATCAACGGGCAACATAGTACCACCAACATAAAAAATTTGTCACTGAGATTGTCTATAATTACTTCATGATAAATTATTAATCTCCAAGAATAATTATACAAACATACCTTACGATAATAATTAATCAACTGGATTAATTATACAAACATACCTTTCAATAATTATTCAGCACCAAGATGCATTAAACCAGTTATATGTATGTCAATGGTGTATCACACCCTGATACAATTTGGTTGCTATTCATCTGTTAGCCTCTGCCACGAGTGTAGATATTTGCCCTCTCTGTGGATAAAATTCATACAGACTTCCAATACCTTTCATCTGGAAATACACATCAAAGAATTATGATAAGAACTACGGCAGAGTGTGACTAAGTACATACTTAAGTATCTTGTTACATGTTCAAGTATACTTACTGAGGCCATACCAACCCCGTGACATGTCAATAGAGTGTCAATGATTTTTGTCATTCCATCTTGGGTAAGTAAGGTGGCGATTGGTTGCACCAATCCAGAAATGAGGTATTGGCTGCGTTGACAGGCAACGACAATGGTGACACACTACCTGCCCCATCCTGAAAATGAGTGTCAACTTAGCGTCAATGATTTCTGGTGTTGCATCTTGGTAATCTAAGTGGCTGTTGCTTCCAAACATTTATAAATGAGGTATTGGCTGCCTTTAGGGGCAAAATCAATAGCTACACTCTGCCTCCCATATCCTGAAAATGAGTGTCCACGCAGCATCAACGATTTTTGTTCCTGCATGCTAGTTAATCGAACCATTGCTTGGTGGCAAGAATTCATGAACGATGTCCTGGAAGCCTTTTCGTCCGAAAAAGTTCATGACATTTGCATCAACCCATCATAAAAATGAGGATCAATGGCGGGTCATCAGTTTTCGATCTTGCATATTGGGTAATTAACGCATTGCACGGATACATGAGTTTATAACAGCAGCAATGACCCCCTGTCGAGTGATAAATACAACATATAACAGGAAAAACATGTAATCCGAAATAATCGATATCTCAACCTGCAAAACATGCAAATGGAGATAATTGGCTACTGAATACGCAATTTCGACAAAATACTATTATCACACTGCAATGACAAGATCATTATATGAATCTACAGATGGACACTCAGGGCGACCAAGTGAGAACACGCCCAATTCAGACGGGTTCCGAGATTTTCATAGAACCATACCTGAATCAACAGTGTTGGCGTATTGACAACCTGGACTGACAAGTGGTCAATAATTTGGGGCCAACCTGAACCTGGACCCAAAGCGACTGTCCAGACCCATTGCTAACAATTATATTACTTGGTGAATGTGCAGGTTATAACTAAATGCTTCCCCTCCGCCAATCCTTCCAATATCTCCACCTTGCTAACTGATAAATGCCAAATTGCAAAACATTTCAAAGCATTCAAAACAAAACATGTTGTGTTAAATGAAGAGCCGTCCTTCTTCAACTGATTTAATCATCTCCCGATTCCACCGAACCTGTCCTGGTCCCATCTTCCTCCACCTCTGCTCCAGCCACCTTAATGCTCTGAGCCTTCTTCATCAGCAAAATGTATTGTAGTCACTGGAAGCCTCCAGGAGTGACTGAGAGGATGTGGAGTGCAAACTTAGATGAGTCAATTTCAGGAGAGTATCAGACCCTTGGAGAGCATTCCTGCCAGCCTTCAGAGTAACTGGGAGCACTGACAACAAGCTTAGAAGCACCTGGGAGCACTGGCAACATACCTTGGAGCGCTGGCGACCAGTCTGGGCGCACCTCGAATCACAGTAGAGCAGTCTGGGAAAACAACATCTTCTTTGGCAACGCTGCTGGTGCGCCTGGAAATCATAGCTACGACTTCTGGTTCAACAATTTGCCAAACTCATGTATTCTGTTTGTATTGTCATCTATGTATCAATGTATCAATCTAGCTACCCATCTACACACAGCATAACTGGACTGGCTACAGGCGGTGCTTCAGAGCATTTCGAGGTGCACAGGAAAATGAGGATGAAATAAACTCAGAGATACACCAATAGGCCGTGAGGGAGCGAGTTTCGATATGCACTTGGCAGCCGTAATTTAGCGAATTTGGAGATACACTTGGAGGCCGAGATCGAGTGAACATAGAGATGGACTCCAAGATTGTGATTGGGTGAGTGTGTGGATGCACTTGGTGCCTATGATCGGGCGAACTTGGAGGGTGCAATGGAGCGATTTTGGAGATACATTTGTGAGCCGTAGTCGATCAAGTTTGGAGCCAGTAATCGAGCGAGTTTGGAGATGCATTTGGAGAGTGAAATCGATCAAGTTTGGAGATGCACATGGAGGATGTAATCAAGCGAGTGTGGACTAGTACCTGGGAGGCAGTCCATGGACGGCGCGCCAGGTGCTGAGATTCTCTTCATCAGGTAGTTAACTCGCAACCATGGGAATGGGACAAGGTGACATAACCTTGGAGCTCTCATTGAGATCGGGCTGATGGCGGTCAATCGTTTAGGGAGGCACACCGGAAGGTGAAGCTACGTTCAGGGGTCAACTCGTCATCATGAGACTGAAGCGAAGACAGACATCAGCAACAACTCCAGGGTCCATCAGAAACGCACGGTTGTTCCAGACGGCTCTGACGGCTCTGACGGAACCTCATACCGTCTGACACTGAATTCCACACTTCCAGTCGCCTAGGCGACGGGTCGCGTTTCCTATCTCCCTCTCCCAGAGTTCACTGGACTGATGTTGTAGCCTTCAGGTGCACCAGGGAGCTCCTGGGAGCACGTTGAATAACTGTAGAGCAGTCTCAGAGAAACATCCCCTTTGAGAATGCTGCTGGTGCGCCTGGAAATCATAGCTACTACTTATCATTCAATGATATTCAAAACTTATGGATTCAGTGTGTATTCTCATCTATGTATCGATGTATCAGTATAGTTTCCTATCTACACACAGTATATCTGGACTGGCAGCGCGTGGTGACTAACAGGAATTCAAGGTGCGCCTGACAATGACCATCGGGTGGACACAGGGATCCACTCCAAGGGCCTGATCGAGTGAGTTTGGATATGCAATAGGAGAACCAAATTCAGTGAAGTCAGATATGCACTGGGAGGCTGTGATCGAGCGACTTTGGACATGCACTTAGAGTAGTGTTTACAACAGTTGCGGGTTACCCGGCTGCAGTCCGGGTTTGGAACCGAACCGGATGGTCCAGCCCGGGTTGTTACCCGGAAACCACGGGTATCCACTGGGTTGGGGCACGGGTGCGAACCGGTCCGCGGTCCCATTTTACGGTTCCTACAACTTTGGCTCCAATTAAGTATTTGAGTTCTGATTGTATCATGACATGATCAGTACGTAAATTGTGCAGCATTAGTCGCTCTTTCACCTCCCGCTGTCAGATTTGCGATCCGACTGATATTCGTTCAGAGGCTGTCAAATAAAGGCTGATTTTCAGCGAAATTGGCGGGTTTTCGATCGCAACTCAACGAATACTTGTCGGATCGCTTTACGGACCGTGGGAGGTGAAGGAGCGACTAAAACTGCACAATATACGTATTGTTCATGTTGTGATACGATCAGAACTCAAATACTTAATTGGAGCTAGCAATGTTGACTTTTGAGGAGCGGGTTTTGTGTGGAAACCCGTTGCAACGTTTCGGTTCCGGGATGGAACCGGACCCGGAACCGACCTGGGAATTTGGACACGTTGCTAACACTAACTTGGAGGCTGAGATCGAGTGGACTCAGATTTGCACTGCTGGCTGTCATCGAGCGAGTCACTTGGAGGCCAAGATCGCGTGAAGTCAGAGATGCACTTGGAGGCTGAGATCGAGTGAACTCATAAATGCACTTGGAGGCCATGATGGAGCATGTGTGGGGATGCACTTGGAGCACCCGATGGAGGAAGTTTGGAGACGCACCTGTGAAGAACATGATTGAGTGAACTTAGAGATGCACTCCAAGGCTGTTATCGAGTGAGTTGGAGATGCACTTGCAGGCTATGATTATGCGAGGTTGGAGGTGGTCATTCTGCAGAGGGTTGATGGGAGGCGCACTGGGGTGCTTATGAGGCACTCTTGATCGGTTAGTTAACTCGAAACCGTGGGAATGTGATGATATGACTTTATTTTTACAGCTTGTATGGAGAGCTGGCTGGTGGCAGTCGATCTGTAGGAAGGCACGCCAGAAGCTGATGCTACATTCAGGGGTCAACTCATAATTGTGAGAATGGAGGGATGACAGACAGTCTTAGGTATTTGCTGCACTCTGTGTAATGCTGTACTCGGTGTCAACTCTTGATCATGGCATGGAGAGATGGAGAGGGATGAATCAACTGTGTTTTCTGCAATGATGGTAGAGGTGTGGATGACCAAGGGAGAGATGGGGGATGAAGATGAGAACGATATGGAGAGAAATCAGTTGTATGACTTGCCTGACTGGGCTTAGAAGACCTCGTATTGGAGTAATTGGCCGCCAGATCGGGACTCAAACCTGCGATATTGCGAAAAATAAATTCACTTGCACACGAAATTCTTATAAGTCCCAGTTTCTCATGATGATTTCCCTCATCTTCTCTGATCTCTCTCTTTCTTGTGTTCATCTCTACCATCACCTATATAGAAGAAGTTATGTCACCCCACTGTATCTCTCCATGCCATAATCATAAGTTAACACCAAGTACAGCATACACCAAGTCCAACATCATCCCAAGATCGACAGTCATCCGCTTCAAGCCAGTTTCCCATCTCTCGGCAGATGTTGTACTCAACTCTCTACATTCCCACAATTCCAAGTCGCCCACTGAATAGAGTCTCAGCTGCCATCACGCCTCCATCCAAATCGACCACTGCCATGGACTCTTCCACATGTGCATGTCCACACTCGCTCGATCACGGCCTCCCAGTGAATCTCTTAGTTCATGCAATCTTGGTCTTCGGGTATCTCCATACCCGCTCGATCATGGCCTCAGTGTGTATCTCTGGGTTCAATCAAGCTCGGCAGCCTAGTGCATCTCTCAACTCCCTGGAGCACGGCATCCCACTGCATGTCTGAGTTCACTCAATCTCGGCCACCAAGTGCATCTCTCAACTCACTCGATAACGGCCTCCAAGGAAATCGTTATTTGGCAAGGGCGGGTGTACGGAGATACAGTAGTAATGGAGGTGGCCTGAGCGACGAGGAGTACATATTCGGCAGTCCCCGGGGAAGGTAGTCGTCATCTCTTTGTCCTCTCATCTGGATCCACGCAATTGTTTAGATTCTCACGGCCGGATAGTATCAAACCTTCTCACTTTCTTCCTTGGTTCCCCGAGCTAGGACTGTCTTTTCACACATATTCGTTTTAGATGTCGCTCGAGGTGTGGTGGAATGTCGATGGTGGGATCACTGTCGTCTTGCTCCATCGTATCACCACAATGGCCTCCAAGTGGTGCATCTTGCTGTGCTCTCAATGGGAGTCCCCAGATGCTCCTCCGATTATACACGACTACTGTCTGTGGCCAGATTGATTCTATGGATATATATAGAGATACTTAAATAAACGATGCCATATTACGAGGTAGCAAATCTTTTGACTGTAACAATGACAAATATGATAGATGAAATGCCTTGTGCTTATGGAACCCGTAGTGAGGCTTCCGGACCGATTTCCAATTTGCTGATGTACCCAATGAACCGATTCTGACTTATGGTCAGAATTGACCACAACGCCACAGTGTTGGTTTACAATAGAATACCGACAGAGCGAGAAGAAACGATGATGCAGAGATCGGACAGCTATATGCAACACAACAGGGCATATTGGCGCCAAGTGCGGAGTAGTCAGCCACCTGGTTGTCTCTGACGGCTCTGACAGAGCACATCCACTGTGACGCAGCCATTCCGCCCGGACGGACATGTTTCTTGCTGAAGAACAATCTTGGGTGTATGCTGTACTCGGTAGATGTTGTACTCAGTGTCAACTCATGATCATGTCATGGACAGATAGAAAGAAATGATTCAACTTTGTGTTCTGCTGTGATGATAGGGTTGTGGACGGGACAGGGAGGGATGGGGGATGAAGATGAGAACGATGTGGAGGATTACCAGCAGATATGCGAAATTTGGGGTACAACTAGCCAGATTGGGTTTAGAAGACCTCGTATTGGTGTAATTTCACTCCTGATCGTGACTCGTACCTGCTGTTTAGGGGATGGTATATTGTCTCGCACATGCAATTCTCTTATGTCCGAATTCCTCATGATGATTTCCCCCTTACCCTCTCAGCTCTCTCTGTCTTTTCCCAAACTCTACCATCACCTAAGAACACCAAGTTGAATCATCGCTCTCTATCTCTCCATGCCATGATCAAAAGTTAACATCGAGTACAGCATGCACTGAGTACAGCATACACCGAGTATAGCATACACCAAGTACAGTATAGACCAAGTACAGCATTCACTAAGGACTACATACACCGTGTACTACATCATCCCAAGATCCACAATCTCCTGCTTGCAGCCAGTGTCTCATCTCTCGGCAGACCATGTTGTACTCAATTCTCTACATTACCACAATCAACAGTTAATCAATGAATAGAGTTTCAGCTCCCGTCGCGCGTCCCTCCCTCCCGCACAACCATCTCCAGCTCCACCGCCTCCTAGTACTCCTCAAATGTCACTCAATCATAGCCTCCAAGTGCATCTCCAAACTCGCTCGATCACTGCCTCCAAGTATTTGTCTATACTCACCCGATTACGGCCTGCTAGTTCACTCCATCACGGCCTCCAAGTGACTCTCCAAACCCACTCGATCAAGGCCTCCAAGTGCATGTCCAAACTCGCTCGATCAGAGTGTTCACCTGGATATCTACACTGGCATGATTACGGCCTCCATGTGCGCACGTTCACGGCTTGGAGTGGATCTCCAAACTTGCACGAATACAGCCTCCAAATATATCTGCAATCTGGCCTGATCGCGGCCTCCCACTGCATCTCGAAGTTCACTCGATCACGTTGTGGTGAAACAGTGCAGATAGATGGCGGACAGCCCGTCATGGACTGTCCACTGCACGAGGCACGGTATCCGAACGGAATTCATGAGAAATAATGGTTCCAGCTCGAGGAGTGGAGGAAGAGGGTGAGTGGATGTGAAAGGATACCCGGCCATGATGAACCACACAAATTGCGTCGATCTACAAATGCTCACCAACAGTGCATGACACCAACAGCTGGGAAAGATAGAGTGTGTATTTTGAATATTAAGACGATGTCTATCTACCCCGGGGTCTTCCAAATATAAACTTCCTGTCGCTCATTCCATCTCCAGTATCCCTGTTTCTCCGTATGTATGTATATAGAGAGACTTAGATAATTCATTCCATGATATAGTGTAGCGAATCTTGTAACCGTAACAGACCAATATGATTGATGAAATGCCTTGTGGTTATGGAACCGTAAAATCCACTGGTGTGAGAATTGAGCACCAATTCCACCGCACAGCTTGTGCAGAGGTCTAAGCTGCTATTGAAGTCTCCCGCGGACCTGCACAGAGATCTCAGCAGCTCCAAAATTTGACTATCCTAATTGTCACATTCCATTGTATCCTGAATGCACCTCCATCACTGCAGGTGCTTTGAGGAGCACGTGAGAATGCTCTTGAAGAGTCTGAGAGCACCTTGCAAAGCTCCAGGGGGGGGTGGTATCATCTGGAAGTACTTAGAAGCACTGGCGAAGGCTACCAGAGTGTCTGTGAGGTTTGCGTATGGCGTGCAGAGCGAATAATATTTCACTGATGTTCCTTCCCGTACATTCCGCCAGCCTGTGGTTGAACCCATCGTGATATAACCATGATTTATCAGGGAACCTGTTTGCCCTTTCTTCCGCAGATATCCTCCATCTGCCTGGGGTGAAGTCCATAGGTGCTCGTCCTTTGTACCCAGAGACCATTCATGCAGGGGCTCCTGCCGAATCCTTTGGAAGGATGGCAGATCTGGGGGAAGAGGCAAAACCTGTCCCTCACTTATTCTGTGCTATCTTCTTTGCTGGTCATTGTCAGATCAGATTTTCTTGCGTTAGGCAGGCAATCACCAATGCGGGAAGCTCCTGTGGCATATCATTCCACGTAAAGGAGTCATTGATTGCTGCTCATTGTCTCATCCTTAGGGTGTTCCAGAGCACCAATGGGTTCCAGTCCAGATTGCCAGCTCAAACTTGAAACTCAGCGTAGTATGGTGACAACACACGGTTCATTAGTTCAATTTGCCGCTTCCAAGAGCTGTGCAATACATAGTAGATCTTCCTGCCATTTTTCCCCTTTCTCCCAGACATGTTGCAAACTCTGGCCAAAGACTACTCCCTTCAAGTGGTTAAATGCATACCGAATCTTTGACTGTTAGTCGGGAAGGCTGGCAGGTTTGTATGGGATTATCATCTGGAGTTCAGCAATCTGGCCTGGCAACTGGGTTCGATCGAATCCTGAGAAGTTTGGGGGGTTATGAAATTTCTGTCCTCTGCTTTACAAAGCCTGAGGGTGCAGCTGGTGCTGCTCTGGCTGCTAATGTTAGAGAATTTGGTAACCGCATTCTCAAGCCACGGACTTCCTCCCCAGAATGTTGAACATCCCGGGTCATCACTGCCAATTCATCGCATTGCGCAATGTTTGTTCCTGGGGCTGCGAGACTCCTACTGGCTGTGTCTCATTGTGTCATCGGAGGTTTGATTGTATACTCCGTCTCAGTATAGTCTCACTGAGGAGGCAGAAACAGTTCGGATTGTAGCTTCGTAATTTCCTTCTGCACCACGACTGTCTGTGCCGGTTGGTCGCATACTCTCTGTATACTGCTTCCAGGATCAGTGTATTGTGTAACTCTCCTCGGTCAATCCTGTGCTGACTGCAGTAGAGTTTATCTCTCCCAGAAGTCCACCCGCAGTATATTCTGATTGATGATATCTGCTGTGAGAGCCTGATCCTTCATGGACACCAAAGCGACATGGTCGCACAGTTCTGATCCAGACTCTGTAGCAAATCGGTCACAAATATCAGTGCCAAATATAGACATTGATGTCAGAAGAAGTTGGGCTCCGAAGAAATATACCAATCTATCAGACCAGTGCAGATTGTGCATTTCCCGCTGCTGCTGGTGCGTGTTCTTCCGTCGAGTGGGTTCCTAAACAGTTATCTCCCTCACATTCACAGGGTTGTTCAGGATCACAGTTAAACCAAGCATAGGGTCCCTTGTACTTAGTCCAACTATTTTTGAACATAGGATATCAAGTTGAAAGCCTCCCCGGCATGCGGCAGCATCTGTGCAAAACTTAATTCCAAGAGTAGGGCATGTCATATGGTTTGCAAACTATGCTACGAACGGTTCTCCTTCCACAGTGTCTGCAAGAATGGCTCCAATACTGTCGAAGGCGTTCAGAGGTTCAGGTTCAAAAACAAAAGAAGGGATTCCGGCAAGATCAAAGCAATTATTTCTGGAAGTACAATAACTGTCATACTTTGGCATCGCAAGATGGGGATCAGAGAGGGTTGTGATTGATTTCGAATGCAGCAAGTCGTGGTAATTCATATGCAATCGTTTCAAACATCAATCATCTGACAGTTTGATCCAAGATAAACCCAACAAGTAATGGAACAAGGCATGTCGCAGTACCTACAACCAGCCGAATGATGCATGCACCTTCCACTCGATGCACTCGGAGCTACACAAGTCCCAAACCAAGATATAATGGTTCAATGCTTTGCGGTAATACAAGACTAGATCAAAACATGGGGTGAAGCAATGTTGATGATACATGCAATATCAGGCAAGCTGTTTAGTGGACTCATTCTAGTGTTACAGGCGAGGTTGGGCATAGGTGATATTGCTAACCGTAATGTAATATCATAAACAAGACAAGGCACTCAAAGTTCGTTTTGTGGAATCAGGACACACCAGAAAATGGATGATGTTTCAAAGTCGTACCTGCTTTGCTATACAAGAGAACGAGTACATAGAAAAGAAAAGGAAATCTCCCAATGCCAAACAATCTCTCTTTATGTACAATTCATCCATTGCAATTGAGTCATTCTGCATTCTCCGATGTACCATCCGAATCCATTCCCATGATTGTACACACCACCAATCTAACTCGGATCAACAAAACCATTCCACAACGTCCGATGTCGCACCACCTCAGGCAACTTCCTCATTCTAACACATTATACCACCTCCATCGCACATTAATCTCACACCACTGCCGCATCTCCTAACCTCCCTGTTGTTCTGTAACTCCAACTCTTTCCCCTATTCCTAGTGACCATTCCTCTTTGGTACAATCGTAATCCGAATCGTGACGAATATCTTGACTGAGTTAGTTGCCAAAGGAGGTACAATCCAAGCACAAGTTCAACTTCTGGTTCCAGCAATTGTTGACCGGGTTGTAGGTATTTAGTTGTATGTTTTTGTATTGTACTAGGATTATGGTGATTGAAGTTGTTGCATGTATATCGGAATATTCCGGATTCAGGGTCACGGTTGATGGTAATTGAAGTTGTGTCGCCGAATACCAATAATACAAACTTTTGATGGACCTGCCGCTGGTGCACCTTCATATTCCTGTCTATGAGAGTGTTGCATTGGTCACAAATTTTGCCAAAAGAGGCCATAGACATAATTGACAAGAGGAATACGGATTTGAGAGTATTTAGTTTGTAAGAGTGTATAGACGGGTTGATGTGAACGTAGCCGCGGTAAATTTTAGAAATGTAACAGTTAATATCAGAGATTCCGAATAGCCTTGTAGACGTCATGATTAGACTTTTATACTATCTGCTCTGCTAAAAATGAGTGGATTCTAGTGTTACAAGAGTTCAGTTGGCACACACTCTCGTCACTAGTGCATATATGTAACTATATGAATGGTACAGGGCAGTTAATGGCAATTATATAGTTGCTACTGGGAGGTGACAGGATCTAGTTGGCTGTCCAACTACAGGGTGCATATTTTAGCGTGGAACTCCTACACGGATCAAAACTGTAGCCCCTGCAGATACTCTCCTAGTTGGGGAGCTCCAGGCGTTCCGTAGTACTGCACAACATATCGTATCAGCTTCAAACCGACATATGGTTGCGAAGATGAGATGTATCGTCACGGTGGTATACACGCCAAGGTCTGTCCTCCCCTCGCTCTAGCTCCTTCTTTTCGTTCCCCCTCGTCATACCCGCCCCCTTTCAACCTCCCCTTTTAATCTTTTCCGTTGCCCTACCCTTGCGGTGGTAAAGCAGTGCCATATAAAAATCCGAGCCATACTCATAGTTAAGGCTGCTAGAAGACTACTTCTGTGTCCGCACCTCACGTAATTAAGGTTGTTCCCAGTGGTCTTTAGTGGTCCTCCTGCCAATACTTTATGAAAAGTCCTCCAAAAGGTCTATAGCCAACTCGGTACCCAAGGTGGTTGAGGATGTCTATCCTCTAGATTGTCCTCGTCCACCTGAATTGTAGAGTATACTCTCGTCCTCTACCTCCACTTCCCTCCTCACTGCTTTCTATCACTCGGAACCCACATATCCCCAGCCCTCCAAACCTATCCTCTACCCCACGTTCAACAAAACCGCCGACGATACCGTACCAGCTGCCAAAAACGCCCACAGAGTGAATTACATCCCTATTCTTACGACAAAACCTGGATATTTTGCCTAGAGTCAAAGTAGCAAGTAACCAATCCATATTATTCAGGGGATAGACCACCTACACTGTACGACATAGATCGACCTTCATCCTATTTCGAATTCTGTAGTGTAAAGATTCCTTCTCGAACAAAAGCTTTTCTAATCCTATACATACAATCATCTATCATATAAGCACACAAAAAACGCCTTAATATACACTTCCATCCCCTCTCTCCTCATCCCCGTCTCCCCTATACAACAACCCCAGACGGCTCCACCTCCCCATCCGTCTCAAAAAGCACTGTCCTATCCCCCGGTCTCGCCCCGGCAAGTCTAACACTAACCTTATCGCCCGCCTTCAGTTTCACTACACTCTTACTATCCGGAAACGCGACCTTCCCCACCACTGCCAGCTCCTGTACGAACCCTACACTAAGTTCAGGCCACAACTTCGGTTCTAGCACCGTCATTGTCATAGTCTCCGGAAACTGCCCCTTCTGTCCCCTTTCCAGTATCCGCGTAATAACCATTGTCGCCCAAAACCGTCTCGTCTCGCTCGCCCCAAAATTCGCCATTCGTTCGCGGATATCGATTTTTGCCAGCAGCGCGGCCATGGTTTGTTCATCAAAGGTTAGAGGTTTGTGGAGGAGGTGCGACTGGAGGTTCCAGTGCGCGAGCATATCCGAGTACCGACGGAGCGGGGAGGTGGCTTTAGTATACCCCTGTGGCAGGCCGAGCATGATGTGTGGGCCAGCGTGGGGGAGGAGCTGGGCGAAGCCGACCTTCATGTACACGTTAAGATCATCCATGACGCCCTTTTCTGCAACGCCGAATTCGTCACGGGTGGGCATGATGACGTCTTTAAAGTAGCTGACAATTTCAGTGCGCTCAGTGTTGTAAGTAAGGGTGCGAAATGGGAGGGGGATGTTGTACTTTGTTGCGTATTGAGCGATGGCGGTGTTGGCGAGGATCATAAATTCTGCGATGAAGTCGTTTTTGCCGAATGTTTGAGGCTCAGTTTCGACGTCGAGACGCATGGAGGGGAAGCCGCGGAAGAGCTGGGGCATGGAGGAGCGAACTTTGGAGGCGGCTGAGTATTTGGTGACTTCTGGGGAGAGGTGGTAGGAGTGGTACACATTGCGGAGGGATATCATGCCGTTGCGTACCCGGCGTTTCAGCAGGGCGTGAGAGCATTTATGGAGGTGTTGCAGTGCCTCGAGATCTCCAGGGGTGAGGTTAGCTTCGGGCTCAGGGGGTGAGGGAGGAAGGGCGCCCAGGTAGAAAGAGCGTATCGGAACGGAGGTGAGGTTGAGGATCATCTCGAGTTGGTTGTAGGTGATCTTTTTCACGTTGTGGACTGTGCCCGGCTGGATATTAATGTCAAGGATCTCGCCATTGTTGTCGATCTTGGTGCTGAAAGTGAACACCGGAGCGCCGTTTGCGACCCCCAGAGAGTTCGAGATGGGTCTTGGAAGCATGCGGAAGACGTGTGGGTCAAAGTACTTCGTAATTGCCCGCTCTTCGGCGATTTTCGAGATCCAATGGTCGGGCGTTAGGAACGCTGTTGGGTTCGCAATGTGGACGTGCACCCAGGTCTCGTTCTCCGATACTTTCTCGACGGAAATTCCGTCGTCGATTTCTTCGGCAGTTGCGTCATCCACACAAAACACCCGCATATTACCCCAGTTCTTGCGTATGTCCTTCAAGCTATCCTTCAATCCCAGATCTGAGAACTTGGCGTCATTAATCGTGACGATCCTCGCCTCGTCCTCGTCGGCTTGACGGGAGACGTTATAGCCCGGGAGTTTCTGGTTCTCCTGGTGGAGGACAAAGTTCTCCCACGGAGTAAATGCACCAATCTCAGTCAAAAAGTCGTATGCGCAACTTCCATCCAGCGTCTTATCTTCGTATCTGCGAGTCTGGCGGAGGATATACGGCAGAAGTCCCTCGATCGGTGTCCGCTGGAGACCGTAAGACTTTAATCTCGCAATTGCAAAATCGATAAACTTCTGGTCCGCTTCAGTCCACGTAATGTCCGTCGGTTCAATCTCTACCGACACGCCTTTTTTCTGTGGGGATTTTTTCCGCAGAATCCTGCTGCGGTTGATGAGCGTTCTCGCTTTTTCGATAAACTCCTTCATGGGACCTTTGGCCTTGTTCCCGTATCCCTTGGTATCAAAAACCACCGACGACTCGCGCACCCACTTGGTGCACTCGTCAATCACTGCCAGCTCCCGCTTGCTGCGGATACGGAAGTTCGATGTGATACGATGGAAACCCTTATCACCCAAGTACCGGAGACCATCACCCATCAATGCAAGATGGGTAGCATAAAGCTCAGTATCAGTGGGATTATCTCCAAACACCATCCTGGCAGCATTCTGCGTGGTGATCCTCCTCGTCTCTGTCTCATGAGCTAGGCGTTGGTAAAGCCCAGTCAACTGGGTATACACCTGTGAATGGATCTCATTTGCGTCCAGTATAAACTTCCTCACGGGCGCCAACAGGGGTGCCGAAACGTCCCGGGAGAGAATCGCGTTTTCGGAAGCCAATTTCGTCCCGCGCTCGATCTCGAACCTCTCCACCTTTTCATAGTACTCCACAAACTTAATGATATCCTTCGTCGCAAACCCAGGAATATAGAAGGCGATTCGGGGTGTAAACATCTGCTTGATGACCCCATGGGGCATCAGAAAATCTGCTGTAGACTGCCCCGGTGTGTCGCGAATGTATATACCCATATCGACGCTTCCTTCTCCGGCCCTAATAAATACCACCTTTTAGCCCCCATCCTTTAGCTCCCTTCCCTGAGAACACACGAAGTAGCATACCTCAACTCACACAAATCTCCCTTCTGCAACCTCTTATACCCCGAGAAATCATCTCCCAGCTCCCCATTTGCGCCAACATCCGCAACCCCCATACCATCGTCAAGATCATCCCCCGCTGTCCCAACATCCGAATGCGAATTCGAGCCAAGATTACTCGCAAGTGCAACATCAGGGGTAGTAGCGAGCTCCTTCTCCTGCAGAAATTCCTTCTCCTTCTTCTCCATCCGCGCACGCACACTCTGTATCACCCATTCGCCGTCAACCAGTTTCGGCGGAGGAATTACTATCTCCGGAGTCTTGGGTTCCCGCTTCTTTTGCCAGAATGGTCGGGTCTGCTTTTCTGCCGACTTCCAGCCCCCGTTGGTCCTTGGTTTTCGCTTTTCATTGCGGAAGGTTGTGTGCATCTTCGTGAAGCATCTCGATTGAGTGGTGGGGACGAATTGGTGGAGGACTGAAGTTTGGTTTCGGTAGAGGAGATGTAGACTGGTAAGATTCCGCCTTGGAAGGTCGCGAGGTAGTGGCATAGCGGTAAAGAAGATGTCGCAGTGAGGTGAAAAAAGTGCGGTGCAACGGTAAAACAGCTTAATGGGAGTCTCAGAGCCTCATCACGTGAGAGCGGAATATTCCGGACTCCGACTTGGGACTAAACAGACCTCTCATCGTTTGCATCCACTCCTTTGTGCTGAAAGTTTGATGGGAACATCTCTGCTATCTCTTCTGTTCGGGTTTTCAGTTCTGGAGAATTTTGTTGGATGAGGCGTGGTCAGCAGCTCGCTAAAGGTGTAGGTTTTTAGTGGTTCTACTAGAAGGTCCCCTCCAGTCTTGGCCCCCTCCAGTCTTGTCTATCCTTCGCTATGCCTGCTTGATGCTCCCAAGTGCGCATCCCCAAAGCATTCGAATACACCCACCAGCCTTTTGGGAATCCATTTCAAACGGTGTCATCTCGGAGGATGAGCGGGCCTTGCATCTGCTGGTGATAGATCGATAGGGATCCAGACTCCCAATACTACGCGAATACTGCCCTGCATGCGTGTTGTGGTATGCAGAAATGTTCGATCTCAAACTATACGCTGGCACGGGCTATATCAAATCACTAGCAAGCACATTATGAACACTGCACACCTCCAAATACAGATAGTGATATTCCACGAAGCCGCGTTGTCCTCCCAAAAAGCAAGCTTTTATCTATATCAAATATCCTATTTCCTCCAACCATCACCAGCCAGCATCTATTTCAAAGCCAACTTGGCAAACGTCGGCAAAACGAACGACGCCTCGTGAATACGAGAGTTGTAGTATCTGTACCGCTTATTCTCCTCCTCCTCCGGAAGCTTCCTAAGGGGCTTCGAGACATCGCGTCCAGCATCCTTGCAACAGACCATGAATCCAATCTGGCCCGAAGGGTAGGTAGGGATGGTGGTGTAAGCATATTCGGCAACAGGGAAGACCTCACGGCACGACTTCTTCAGCTTTGCAATGAGCGAGAGGTGCAGCCACTGATTCTCGGCTACATTTCCACAATAGAAACGTTAGCATGTAGAACCAATTCGAAGAGACAGGGGTGGAGCGGTAAGTTTGAGCATAAAGCATAATAGGTGTGAAAATAATGATTGTGGTAATGATAGTAATAGTAATAGTAATAGTAATAGTATAATTCGGGAGAGAGGGGGTTTGTTGGGAGCAGAAGAGTAGTCGGAAATGGACGCTGGAGGATGACACTCTCGGTAAGCTGGATTGAACGATTTCATACAATGGGGGTTTCGAAAGCACAGTGATGGGTATCGTGATTTCGGTGGGTGAAAGGAAGACAAGAAGCTTGCAACCTCCACCACCAACCCCCAAGCACACCATCGTCGTCAAAGCACATAAAGTTGCAAAAGAAACGGGGTGACGGAAGGGGAAACTGACAACCTTGGGTAGTAATCACACCATCCTCCTAATATAACACATCGCAAATCAGAACCAGCTCCAATACCCGTATATAGCAGCGAAGTAGTAGAGGTGGGAAAAGGAACCTTGAGAGCGCCGAACAACAACTCAAAATAAGCCTTCTGGAACAAGGCCTCGGCAGGTCCCTCTGGGTCAGAAGAATCCGTAATGATGACGTCGAACTCGTTCTTGTACTCCTCCAAGAACTTGAACCCATCACCGACATGGACAGTAGCCTTGGGACTGTCGAATCCGGCAGCCATGTGGGGAAGGTATTGCTTGGAGAGGCGAATAACCGCCTACGACAGCGACATTAGCCGGACGATTGATTCTTTCCAACGATCCAAGAGAGTCCTACCTCGTCAATGTCGCAAAGGATCGCCTCCTCAACGCTGTCGTGCTTGACTACTTCACGAAGGACACCGCCATCACCACCACCAATGACGAGGACCTTCTTGGGGTTGGGGTGGGAGTTGAGGGCAAGATGCGTGATCATCTCCTGGTACCTAGTCGAAGGCCCCCAAAGTAAGCTCTCGTACGCAATTTCACTCTTTACCGCGAAACATACGCAAACTCGTCACGCTCAGTGCATTGGATGACATTGTCAAGAACCAAGACGTTGCCGTAGTCGGAGCTCTCGAAGATGAGGACCTGGAACCCGTCTGTCAACACCATCAATCCCGGCTGCAGCCGCCGGAAGGAGCAACAGACATCCTGGTACTTTGACTTCTCGTGATGGAGAACCTTGTTGACCCTCAAGGCCATAGCCTGGCCGGGCCACATATCAGAGACCTCTCTGAACCAACCATCTTGCAACCAATCAGCTCAGCGCAGGTCTCCTTCAATCTCTTCCAGGAACAGACCCTTGATAGTTTCGTGTGTAATTTCTCCGCTCATCTTGTAGGCTGTAGTATGAAACTTCCTGCACAAAAACATTAGCCCAGATGTTCCAAGCTACCCCGCCCCCACCAAAAAAAACACCCAGACGATCTATGGGAGGAAAACTTTGTTAACTGACCGCACGAAGTTTGTTGCAATGCGTCCTTTCAACAAAGAAGTAACCCTGAGCTGGAGAATGGAGCGAATGATGGTTGATTGCGAGAAGTGGTAAAGTGAGAGGAATTTTTTTGTTTCCAAAACCTTGATGGGGTAATTTTTGCCAAGCTACACGTGAGACTTCAGCTTTGGGCAGGACCGAGTAAAAAGTCTTCGGACACTATGAACCCACTCAACCCGAATCCTACACCAATATGTCCATGGCTGTGGTTACAGTACTTTATTCCAACAGCTTTAGCGTACCCAAATATCAATCACATAAGCAGCCATTAGTTTACTGTATATATGGCTCGCTCACCGAGACTTAGATCAGTAGGATAATATTACCCTCTTACCTATAGTACGCTTCTACATATACTATCGCTTAGATCCATGTGTGCAACTATATCCATACAATTACTATCCCCCGTGGGCCGGGGTTCGGGAGACCAAATTTTGTAACGGAAGGGCTGCGTGCGAAGTGATAAGTGCAGAGAAAGCGCCACTTAATATCTAGGATTAGGGGACTCTGAATGATATTTGCACAATTTGCTGAGCTGTTGCAACATTGAGCACTAACGTATTCGTAAATATTTAGTCGCAGAAGAAATGCAATTGCGGACCCTTGGTAACACGGATACGAAAGATATTGTACGTATTTCGCCTACAGTACTGAATTTTGCTCTACCAAGGGTTGATATATGAAGTGGATATATTTTGCCAGCCAAGTGATAGAAGACGTACATGTCGACAGGGAAACGCAGCATTAGTATCATTACATTACTCGCATATATATTTATGTACCACCTTCTCTCAAAACTAGAACTTGGAAACAGAATATGCCATATCGCACTTGTATACAATCCACCGTTCACAAAACGAACCCGTGAACCCTCTCGTTAAGAATACTAGAAGAACCTATTCAAAGTGTCTAACTCCAGTCATAAAAATTACAGAAGGGAAGAACTTAAACCCCTACTCCATTCCCAGTCACAACACTAGTAGTCTGTCTATACTCCGTCCTCACCGCAATATGTCCCCGCGGCGGCGGTTGCATCTCTTCATCATCATCCAATGTGTCTCTACTGATCGCTTCAACCTTGACGCGATTATTGTGTGGACTGGCATATTTATGTTCAAGTGGCGTGAACTCTGGTCGGAACTCTTCGGTGGATTCGGAGGCGGGATATATCACGTTGGTTTTCCGCCTGGTTAGAGGCATGCTGTTTGCAGACCGAGATGCATATTGTGTCGTAGTGCCCTTCATGCCGAATACTTGTGTGGCTAGCTTCTTTAGTGCTGGCACAGAGCAGCAGATTATGCTTAGGAGGACTTCGATGGTGGCTGCGAGAAGAAGATCTGCGCCGGCCCCTGTGGTGAGAGAGGTATGTTAGTATGTATGTAGGGATGAGAATGGGGGGGGGCTTACATGTAATGTCAGGGTCGTTACCGTGGGTGACGGTTAGGGCTGCTCGTATAATTGCTGCGATGGTGGCACTAATATCGTAGTGGTGAATCAACCTGGCTCTGGGTAATATCAAAATTCTGGGGAAAACGTGAATCTTACATTCCACCAACCAAAAACAGCCCAACGACAATGATTTTCTCCTTCCTCCGTAGCTGGACTTTCATGATCATCGGTATTGGTACCAAGAAAATCACAACGTCGATAACAGCATTGCTAATATTGACAAAGTAAAGAATGCGTTCGAAAGGCTGACAAGTGTATGATCCAGGTGCTAGGAACGGCTTGCTCCAAAATGCCTTAATCGGGTTGCATTGAAACATCACTAGACAGAAACAAGAAATCATGAATCCCGTTACAATAAGATATAACGAGTAGATTAAGTAGACAGTTTTCCCCCTCGAGACTATTCGGTGGAGAAAGGCTAGGATCGACATCTTGATGAAGTATACGGTGGAGGTGTGGAAATGGTAAGCTGGGAAACCATACTATACGCCGCATCGTGTTAGAGACAGTTAATATCTTAAATATCTCAAACAAGGGAGAAGCATACATATGCGAGTTTAGTGAAGGTCTTTACACCTCCCTTCGCCACTGGAGAATCTATCAAATGTTGTCCCATTCCCAGTTTGTAGACTATAAACATGAAACATATGTCAGTAGCAGTTCCAAATTCTTCGTTCGATACGAGGAATATTAGACATGAAGAACACCCACGTAGTCCGTAAAACACAATCATCCCCATCGCAGTCACCGCCGCAGCAATAATCAACCCATCATCCCATCCAAAAGACCGCGCGAGAGCCAGGCGTGTGTAAACCCTCAGCGCCACAACGACAAGCATTATAACTGTCAGAAATATTATAACCACAACGTGAGGTACGACTTTGCTTTCTGGATGATAACCGGGTTTTCCGTAGCCGGGAGGCATAGGGAATTTGGCACCTGGTTTGGTAGGTAACCCATCGGGATGATTCACGTTTCCGGCAACCATTGTATCGGATCCTTGTAGTAGTAAATGTATTCAAAAAGTGAAAAAAAGTGCTTCCAATGCGGTGCAGCCCAGGCTAGAATATATGTTCCTCGCGTCTGGGGGAGGTTACAACGGGCCAAAGCTGCTGTATACGCTGCGCAGATCTTCAAAAATGGAAAGAGACAGTGCCAGCGGGTGTTCTAGAACTACTTGTATATACTCGAGAATTTAAAAAGCAATTTGCGTCAGCGGTAGCAGCAGCTATGGAAAACCCTGCGAACGGTTTGGTTTGCATCCACGACCCCAGTTCATGACCGGTATGACGGAAGTTACCGAGTCAATGTTAAGACGCTGTTTTGAAGTTCTAACGGTTGAGTTTGACACCATGAGTTTGTAAAAGGAGGAACGAAAAATTGTCAACTGTAGTGACTACCTGCATCTTTCCTAACGGCAGCTTTCGATACATTTCAATAACTGTCAAATACAAAAATGCCCATGCACGTTCACGTTCCCTGGCGATGGCATTGCTCTGTTATAACATCTGGTAGAGTGAAAACTTATTGAACAGGATTCAGAGGGTGTAGACATAGTGGGTCTTAAGATGTAATCTAAAGTAGGGTAATTGATTTCCCACGTTTTTTGTCTGTCGCAATGCGATGATTTCTATAGGTGGGCCTGGGCATCCAAGTGAAACGGATGCGAGAACCTTAGCGCAAACCGGCATAATTTATTCTAGTATTGATTGGAGAATGAAACCAAACCAAAGATGGGGCCGAGCTATTTACTCAGAACTAGACTTCCGCAGTCGTTCGTCTGTTCTGACCTTAAATCGCGGTCAACTGCACACCCGTAATTGAAGTGCGAACTCGAGGGCCGTGGTCATATCACCCTTTTGAGTCCTCCGTTTCCGACCTAATTCTCTTTCCCAAAACTAGAAATGCTGTTGTTTGGGTTCCGTCGGCTCCACCGCTATCGGCAAATGCTGTATCGTCTGGAAGAACGTCTTGTTGTGGGTATGTTCGCTGGTTCTATTCGCCTGGTTTCGGATGAAACGCCACGCGGATTTGAGTCGAACAACAATCGGATATAAGGAAGATCGGGTCACTCGCAACAAGAATCACGGTAGCAGCTCCACTAAGCCCCGCCACACATGGATGCATGCGTAAGTACAGTTCACCTTATCTGCTATACATACTGACTGTGCGTACGTGGACGTTCTCCTTCCGTAATTCATCGTACGCGTATTGAAACGGTACATATGTGCTCACCAGGCGCCGGATAGCTAACCGGTATGTGGATACTCTGTCGTACACACCGGGGGGTTTTGATGGAGTTTGGTCCAAAGGGGAGCTCAATTGCTCTAGCCATTCGCTTACCATACTTGAAGGTGGCAGTGAGCAACTTCGTTGGTGTCACATGTGTGCTTTTAGCTTGAAATCTCCCGAGGAAAAAAAGCCTTCCAACTCGTCCCCTCTAGAGGCGTAGAAGTAGATTTCGATTGCCCAGCCAAATTTCTCCAGCGCCCCTTTTGCTACCTAATCGTGTGCGTCGAGGGTACTCGGGTACAAGGGTGTGTCGGGCGCGGTGAAGGGCAAAAGAGCGCCCGACTTTTGAACCCCATACAACGAGAAATGCCAAGATCCATGTCTTTCACTACACAACAAATATTTTTCTGAGAAAACTTCATAGAAGCATCTCTGATAACCTATTATCACTCCTTCCACTTTCAAAATTTCTCTCTATTGTTGTAGTGGCTGCGTAGAATTTCCGCATTTTATGAGGCGCGCCCGACTTTTGGCACCCTCCGAGTACATTGCATCCATGTGCTTTCAGTAGAGGCGACTGCGTTCAACAACTGCTTCCACTGTTCTTCCCGGGCTGAGAATTAAGCGAATATTTGAATCGCGGAGAAAGTTCTTGAGAGTGTTTCTGGGCCGTTATTTTGCCCTCTGGAGCGATGTAGAGGCAGTCTCTTCATATCGCTGGGATAATGTAAGGGGTGTCATTATTCCATGCTACTAACTGAAGGTTACATTCCGACGATACTGCGGTCTGTTCATCTCCGCCCCCATTCCTAGTAAATTACAATGCTTTGAAGGCGTTTCCCACTGCAGTGTCTTACTACTAGCGTTTTTATCCCTGATCCGATCTAGCTTTGGAAAGAATTTACCAACCACCTCCTGACAAGGTATCACATCTTCAGCTGCAGAGAATTGTACGTGATCACCAACGGACGCTGAAGAATCCTATTAGTACTTGACAGATAACCTAGACCTGCTCAACACATAAACACGGGAACAGAAACACTATCGACTTCGAAATGCTGTATTCATGAATTCAAAGACAGAAACCGAACTTTATCCATTGAATTCAGGATTGGAAAAACATCGAGTGAGATTAGATGGGAATTTAGCTAGTGTATCGCTTAAAGGGGTCAACCCTTAACCTCACGCGCACCAACTTCAACCGCAACTACATTGCACTGTACTGGGCTTTTATTGAAGCGATAGAACTGCACTTTGGATATGTATCTATCCATCCGTAGATTGACTCCATGACTAGTGCTCGGCTAGAATCTTGTATTCATACAAACAGGGGAACAAACCCATACCAACCGTCTTCAGCAGCAATAAACTGCCTCGGTTCAATACCATTATGTAGCTCTCCTTTAGGTCGGGAGAACTGGTCAAGACAGGATTCGGTATTCCCATATTTATCAACATACCAAGCAGATCCGTGAGAGCTACATCCTAAGGTTTGCTTTTTCTGCATTTGTGCTGCATGTGCAAATATTTAAATTGCACTACACTCCACTTACGTCCAAAATTTCTCCAACTTCAAATTGTCCGCGTGTAGCACTGCACCGAAGCGGTCAATACGTTCCGCCGAGTGGCATCTCCTTTTCTTCGCAATCACCAGAGTATCATAGAGTATCACTCATCGAATCCTGAGACTTGCCTGTTACGATATGGAAGTTGGGGAGAACCGTGTGCGTGTATTCTATGGTACAGAGAAGAGAAGGAGAAAGACTCGAGATATATGGACGAGACATCAGCCTCTGCAGCAGTCACCGTGTATCAGATCTGTAACATATCTCCGGCACAAGTATACCTGTAACATTGCCAAATAAAAAAATCCTAGACATCTTCACCGCGAAAAATGATCTTGCGCGATGCGCAGCTCATATAGAAGCTCTTTTTCGGACGGTATTCCATATAATATTTGACGCGTGGCAACTATAAAGCTCTATGGACGGCGCGTTGACTAGATAACTATGATACACAGGCAAATATCTGCACTCGATATACACAGTGTTGCGTACAGCACACTTGACTCCAAACTCACTTCATTGCATGCTACCAAGCACGATCCCAAGTACGCTCTCAAAATGCTTACAAGTACCTCCCAAGTATGCTCAATTGCACGCTGCCAAGTTCACTTGACTGTACGCTCCGAAGTACACTCCCGATTGCACTCGATTGCACACTCCCAGCCTGCTTGGCTGTATGCTCCCAAGTACGATCGCAAGATGCTCTCAAGTACATTTCCGATTGCACTTCCAACCCAGTGTTCCTAAGCGGCCCGGCCGCAAAATCCGAGGCCTTTCGCGCTTGGATGCAGAGACTCGTTTAGTAGCAGGCGCCAGGCGCAGGGCGGTGGGTGGTGGGTGGCGAGTGGCGGGCAGAGTATGATGGCCGAAATCATGACGTCGGTTGATGTCATAGTCTGAGCCTTAGCTATACCACGCCCACTGCAATAATGTCTCACGATGTCTCACGGCCATGTAGTTGACAATTGCAGCCTTAGATTCTGTAGGAAAGGTAGACAATTGAATCTTGGGGAAAGCAGATCTCCGACTCAGATTTTCCAGCGGAATCTGCAACCCGCTTCCCATTGATTTTGGGCGTATGTGTGCGCATTCGGTCCAGGCTGATGGTGATGGTGATTGTGATTGTGATTGTTATGGTTATGGTGATGGTACCGGAAGCACTTAGACAAGTAGGTTGGCTACGTCAGCGTCAACGCCAAAGCATTTACAGACTTAGAGCCATCTATTAGCCAAAGCTTCCACAAACTCAGAGTTTTCCATCGGCCTATAGCTTCCCGTGGAAAACTTTACTCCTCCCAAAGCGCGGCTCTCTCAAGTGCTGCTCTCTCAACCAGGCTCTCAACCAGGCTCTCAAGCGCCACCGGGCTCTCAAGCGCGCTCTCAGTAATAATATCCATATTGTGTACAGTACCGGTATACCAGCGGAGCCTGCCGGCAGTAAAGACAGGCAGAGGTCCATCTCTATCGACCGGCTAGCCGCCAGCCGTATATAGTTCCATAGGCCCACGCGCACTGTCTATGAATTGACTATAGATGACCATAGACTGCGCGTCGCGCAGGGGTCCGCGGGAAGCTTGTTAAGAGCTGCGCGTGCGCGCGTGGGCGTGTAGCGCAGCCTATCCCTTTGCCGGTAACCGGGTTTGGGCCCGTAGACGGGCCCGCTTTTAAAATACACATCACACAACCACAATCCAGCCAAATGCCCCCAGAATGAATAAAAAATACTCTACATATGGTGAAATTCATAAAAACAATTTCATTTGGGTGTGAAACACAAAGCCTCATTGCAGTCCTCACACTTTATGGTGGTTTTCATGCCTTCTCCACTACTACCCTGACTTCTTTTCCACCTGCAAAGAAACAGGCTACTCTACTCTCCATCACCGGGAAAAATGACCTTACGCGACGCGTAACTCATAGAGAAGCTGTTTTTGGGACGGTAATTCGTAGCATATTTGACATGTGGCACTATGAATGTCCTATGGACCTACATGTTGACTAGATTACTATGATACGCACGCAATTTGGTGCGCTGGATACTACACATCACTGCATACAACAATCTTGAAAGCAAGCTACCAGATGCACTTCATTGCACGCTCCCAAGTACACTCCTGATTGCACTTGAGAGCACACTCACAGCCTGCTTGACTGTACGCTCCCAATTGCTCTCGATGGCACACTCCCAGCCTGCTTGACTGCACGCTCCCAATTGCTCTCGATGGCACACTCCCTGCCTGCTTGACTTACGCTCTCAAGTAAGCTCTCAAGACGCTCCTAAGTACACTCCCGGGCATGCTCTCAAGG
>Ga0307512_10001229_pt1 | contig 37036 bp, 40 predicted proteins | sample 14_EM_MG_FD_200267 | JGI IMG/M metagenome (GOLD analysis project Ga0307512, IMG submission 200267) | Populus trichocarpa ectomycorrhiza microbial communities from riparian zone in the Pacific Northwest, United States - 14_EM | ecosystem: Host-associated > Plants > Roots > Unclassified | place...
GTTGAATGAGATGCTGGGTACTATAGTATGATTTAGAAGTTGATAATGAACAATAATCTATGCATCATACGTGGAGGGTATTCTTATTGCTCGTGTACATTCAGATATCGCCTGCAGTCCTTCGAGTCAATATCCCTAAGAACCCGGCATCTCTCAGAGTTAGTTTGGGATTCCCGCATTGGTTGGGCGACAGTCCCAGGTGCTCCCAAACTTCTCACAACTGCTCCCATGGTGCTCCCGTACCAGTCATCAGAGATCTCAGTTACTCCGATGGCCGGCCGGAATGCCCTCCTAGGGTCTGGTTCTCTCCTGAAATTGACGCTTCTAAGTTTACACTCCGCCTCCTCTCAGACACTCCTGGAGGCTCCCAGTAACTAAAATACATTTTGCTGATGTATGTAGCCAACCAGAATTCTCAACCATCCATCATGTCAAGGTAGAGTCATTCCCTATCAAGACCTACAATTTTGTTGACTGTGAATGCACAACCACTTGAGCAATAGAACCTCATGTTTCGAGACTACAATCTTGCAGTGCTATCCAGTTAGTCCCAAACCCAGCATCAAGCTGAAAGATCTTGGGGTGATGGGAAATAAAAGCTACCAATATTCAGCCAAAGATTGCAAAAGGAATGACAGTGTGGGGAATGTGGATCGGATTGGATTACAACAAATTATCCTTTGGTTCAAAGTCTGAATACCTGCAAGTGAGTCCAAATTCCCATTTGCTGGACAGAAGTATTTTCAAACAGCACCACCCCTAACATCGACAGGGCTATTCAGTCATTCTAAAATAGTCCCTAGTGACTCTGGCCTTGGCCTGGAAAACCCTGGAACATGAAACAGGTACACCACCCTGCACAGGACTGCAGTACCCTGAAAGATGACAATACTGATGGATAGTTTAAAACCCTGCAGATAGCCAAAAAATAACCTATCCAGATTGTTTCCAGCCAGCTGACAGCCAGCCTGTCCAGATCGCATCCAGCCAGCTGAGACACAGCCATTCTCACATCTCTCCATCAATGTTAAAGTCGCAAAAACAGCTGTTAAGCAAGCTCAGCTGGATTGAATCAAGATTGGACAATATGGAATGATAGAGGGAAACGAGTAGATCATTACATGCCTAACAATGGTCCATATCGGACAAATGTTTGTGAAGTTGTCATGGGAGCGTGGTAGATGTTCCAGGGGAAGATTTCATCAACAACACCATCCTTTCATAACTCTGGGGGCAGCACATCTGCCACCAGTGCAAGTAGTATTTAGACTTAGATATGTACTTGCAAGCACGAATTGAGTGAGATCGGAGACACACCTGGGGGCTATGATTGACGACACATCGCACTGAACTTTCAGGCTATCATCGTCTGAGTTTGGTAATGCCCTTGACTTTATGATTTATGAAGTGTCGAGATTCATATTGAAGGCAGTAAGTCTATACAATTGGAGATGTATGTGGTGGAGGTCGATCTGAATGGGATAGTTGACGTCGGTGGATGGTGTGATGGGAGCTGAGACTCTATATATTGCTCACCTCACCACATTGGTATTGTAACCAGCTGACTATTTCTTTCAGTATATGGAAAGTTGACTGGTAGTAGCTGATCTGTCGGAAGACATAACTGGAGTTCAGACAGCATTCAGATATCAACTCCTAATTGTGAGAATGCAGCGCGATTGGCTGGGAGAATGTCCATCTTGAGTGTACACTGTACTTGGTGTTAACTCCTGATCATGGCATGTAGAGATAGAGAGGAATGACTTCACTTTGTGTTCTGCAGTAATAGTAGAGTTGAAGATAAGAAAGTGAGATGGGAGATAAAGATATAAAGGACATCAGGGAATATGTGCAGATGTAGGTAATCTGGGGTATGTCCTACCTGATTGTCTGTCAAATACCTAATATCAGTGTTGTTACACATTGGATTGCATATTATATCTGCCATGTCAGGTATGGTATATTGACTAGCATATGAAATTCTCTCAAATCCCAGTTTCTCATGATCATTTACCCAATCCCCTCCCCTCTCTATCTTTCATGTCTCTTTTTCAACCACCACTCAAACATTACCTGAGAATATGATATTAGATCATATCTTTCTATTTCACCCTGTCATGACAATAAGTTAGTAGTGAGTAGAGAATCAACCCAAGATCAAATATCTCCCACTCCTGGCCAGCCTCTGATCTCTTATCTTTTCATCTCATGGTGCACCTTTTTGTAATCTACTCTCTACATTCACATGAATATGAAGCAGTGTTCCTAAGGGGCCCGGCCGCCATTCTGAAAGCATGCGCTAGCGGCGGCCTAGCCCGGCCTGGGTCACAAGCTGCCCGGCCTGCACGTGATTTAACGAGCCTTCATTGGTCTGCATAAGCCTTGGTCTGGTTGTTGGATGGAATACGGCAATGGCAGGGCTACGATGATTGAGTTGAATATGGTTTATGTTTCGTACTTTGGAGACCTTCTTAGTATAGGCAGCAGTGAATCTTTCGAACAAAATATTCTGTTTAGGCTTAGTCAGCCAAGAAAAGCCACCTGGCCTGGCCGCTTAGGAACACTGATATGAAGTAACCAATACATGGAGTCTCAGTTCCTGTTGTGTGTCTTCCCTATCTACCGCCTCCCGATCGACCACAGACAAGTACACCTCCAATTGCTCTTGATCACTGCCTCCACAGTACATCACCAAACTCGCTCGGTCATGGCCTCAAAGTGCATCTCCAAACTCGCTCGATTACGGCCTCCAGGTGGATCGTTTATTTCACTTAGCAATGTCAGATTTGTAAAACGTTATTAACGCTATGCTTTTATGATAAAGCATCATCACCGCCCTGTTTGTTAAAATCCACATTCGCACCATTTGCCCGGTCTATATACGATAGCATACCCACAGTTGAATTTCCCATCATCTAACCATGGGACGAAAATCTCAAACCAGTAGCTATAGGAAAATCTTCCTTGTCTGAATCAGCGTTAGCGTGAACTTCTTATCTGAGCGGTAAGAATTCTACCTCTGTGCGACCAAAAATCAATCCTCAACTCTACCAGTTCGGCGGCAGCTCCAGTCCGCGGTTGTGATGAAACGGCTGATAACTCCTGGGAGTCGAGGTATGTCCCCTGCCTGACCTCGCGCGCTTGCAGTGTGGCGGTGGCGGAGTCCCTAGCAGCACGTGCGCTCTTCCTCGAGAACACGGAGCTTGCGGGAGAGTTCAACGTGCGACCAGTGCCTGAGAGCCACTCGGCCTGTGGATGCTTTCTACCAGAGCGAATAAGGATGCGCGTCACTGAGTCCTTTTCCCATATCGACATCTGGTCCGGGATGCAGGTTGAGCTGCTCCTGCGTCTGGCTCTACGGACAGCCCAAGATGTTTCTGGGGTGTAGTATCCCAAGATTTTTCTGCGGAATAGTGAGAAACGTCCAGAAGATGAGGAGGGCCGTGCATACCGGAAGTCCCTAAGAGTCCACCCATCGCAGATCGATCTGAGGAATTCATTCAAATTGGGTTTCGATGTAAATCGCAGGAGTACTTTCTCCCTCTGTGCTAGCTCGCAGTGGCTGAAATTTGGAACTCCGGTAATATCCTGGATTTGGTTGTGATGAGTAGATATATACTGTGTTATGACGACCCGAATCAATTGTAATTCGTAGCGTTGAACTTCACGAGAATTGTCGCCTATTGTAAAGTCTAAGTCACGAGGAACTATATTATGGTCCCTGTGAGTGAATGCTATTGGCCTATGATGTAGAACTCACTGTGATAGAGAGTGCTCTCATGCCGGCCTTCATCCGTCTTGACCACCAGAAGATGCTTGAAGTGACCGTCATATACATATAACACCTCTGAGAGCGACATATCACTATTCGACAGCCCTAATTAGACCCTTGCGGTGAGTGCGTTTCTTGGATTGGTATATTACCACTTGTACTTCGGGTGTTGAGTCAGTTCCAGGACCTTCAATCGGAATTCTGCCGCTTCTTCGGTTGATTTGAAGACGAACTTGAAGTGGACATTGGGACTGTTGGCCTGATATATCTAACACGGTGTTCAACAGCGAACATAGAGGGGTATCCCCCAAGTACGTACATATGAGATTATAAGTTCATGGTTCACTGTATGGGTTGATCTGTGTGTAAAATCAGACCACTTCATCTCCACAGAGCGGCTAAGTTGGCTAGTTAATCGCACTCCACTTAGCGGTAGGACTGTTACTCTGGTAAGCAAAACCGATCTTCATACTTTGAGACCCTTCTTACAGTAGCTACGACACCATGGTGGTTTTTCATGAGCCGTACTGGACAGCACTATCCGACGAGTTGTGTCCCAACCTTGTGGGTCATTTTGAGTGCCTCTGTTCCCATCTGCTCTCTTGGATTCATAGATACGCAGATCGCACCAAGGATCTTCCTTCGACGCATTGATCGATGTACTAATAGATGCTCTGATAGGCAATATTGCATTTGGGGTCGGTTTGTCAGTTTGCGAAACCTGCACTACACTATTTTTACAATCAGCGGGAAGATAGTGAGATTTTGAGGAGCAGTTCCACCGGGTACGTAGTAAAACACACCTCTGATAGATCATGTTCTCGTTTTTCATTGCCGTTCGTTCCTTGACAGAGTTAAAAAACTTCGTCGGTTCAGACTTGAACTCACAAAAGTCGGATTTCGACAGAAACTCGATGTTTACTAGTTCCATCCCTGGAAAAGGCAAGTCCACAGTTGTTGTTCCTTCTGGAAGTAAGAGTAGGTCCTCTGGGACTATCTCAAAATCAGCAGCGCCATTGATAGGATGGCTCTAAGAAGAATTACGTACATTCTCGGGACAGGTTCAAAGAACCACTTTGGTTGCATAAAGATATCTGTAAATCACTCGCTCCCGACATAGACCAAACCAAAAGAACGTAGTGCCCTCTGTGTTTGTTACCTGCCTTGCCCAGCTTCGCTGCAACAAATGTGCGGAAAATTGCTTTTTCTTTCTCTCCCCCGGCACCGTCAAGGCGACAGGTAATCCAACGACCCGGGTCAAGCGACGGATCAACACTCAACGGGTCATTAAACGACTCCATCTCGCTCTCCACAAGCTGTTGCAATTCACAGATATCAAAATTATGAAGGTATAGATCGATGTTGTATAATCCTTTTTTAGAATCGGGTAGCGAATGAAACTGCACGAATTCGTTCGTGAGGACCTGTGAAATATCATCAGTGTTCTGTGGGAAATAATCAAGCTTATACTATGACTCGTACATCATGAAGTTCACCTAGCCGGATCTGATCGTCCGACGGCATCAAGGCTATCGTTTCATTATTATTCTTCAGGACAACATCATATAGAATCCACGCTGCCTTCAACATATTGGCGTGTGCTTGACCAAATGAAAGTTTATGGTCGGACTGGAGTTTCTCTGTGTTGGTTCTGTTCAGTTTCTGAAACATCAACAACCACCATGTTGCATTCCTAAGCCATTCCTTCGTGGTGATCTGACGGTTGGGTCGCAACTTCTCACAATGCACCTGGTATTTGTCGACACACTTTTGAAGCTTATCGGATATCTCGCCATTGATTGTAAGCTGCCGATGCCTCTCAATATCGGGTTGATACAACGAGATACTCTGTTGTAAGCTCGCTGATTTTTTGTTGTCCACTTCCCCCACCAGTTCCATGAGATCGGGATAGAGAACTGCATTAGCCGGCCTTGGAGGACTGTGCGACGCTGAGCTCCGAGGATCTGTGTTGACGTTGATCAATGGCTTACTGGAGTCGATTTCTTGGTTGGTTGGACTTAGCGGTTCTGTAATCGGGGAGTCGCTTAGTTCACCCGGGTCCTCAAGAACATTTGGAGCCGGTCCTTTTCTGAGAGCTTCTGAGGATCTCTCCTTGTATTCCTGAATTTCAGAACTACAAATCCCCAAGTTTATTGTTAGTACAATAATGAATAACGTTGAGGGCTAGTACTTGCCTGGTAAACGCTGAGAGGCAGACGTTCAGCATCAGAAGGTGCCTAGTGAGCTTTCCGTGGTACTCTGTGACATCACCTTGCATGCGCGCCCACTGTAGCCGGTTCCAAACACTCAAGCCTTCACCCGAAGTCAACTCCGGGAACCTTTTCAACATTTTCTCCAAATCCTGAAGCGTCCTGTATATCATTTGCGTCGTCTCCCCTAGAACTTCTTTTCGTTCGGCCTCGGTTTGCTCAAAGTTTCCCCCGAATTGTTGTGGAATGATTCGCAGAATTCCGGACAAAACAGAAAGGTCATTCATCAGCAACTTCAATTCCTTTGGTGCTTTACGTGCAACGACCTATATTACCGTCGTCAAACCTAATTGCTACCCAGAATTGGTTGCATTATCGCCACTAACATAAAGCTTGGAGTAAACCACGTAGCTGAAGTGTGCCACGGCAAGGAAATCGCCAACTGCGTCTAAGGATTCTTGTATTAGTACTGATCCAGCTAACTGGAGACCCAATACCTACATCCAAAATCTACCATCGTGGCAACGTGAAAGTTCGAATGTGCGATGAGGATTCGATATTCCGGGGTATGGCAAGTGGTGTAAAAAGGCCTTAGACTAACGCTGCATAGCGTGGGTCAATGTCAAAGTGCCAACCCGTCAATACTACGCGGGTTGCTAGCCCCACAAATTCCTGAACTCGCGTTATCTGACCACATGCACAGTGCTTTTTCTACATTCAGCGATTTGCCGATGGTGTACATATGCCATGAATGTCTTTTTAGGCAACTACCGCTGTGTAGAAATACAGCTAATCTTTATTTGTGTCTTCTTTTCATTCTGGAATACATATCTCAAAATATTTCCCTCTACTGAATAGGTGCAAGTGCCATAGGCTCAGCTGTCGTTTCCAGCAGCAACCCCGGTGCAGTAGTTCATTCAGGTTTACAGTAGAACCCCTGACTTTTCTTGTTCATAGTCCGGAGGACATCCGCACGCATTGGAGTTGGATTCCCTAACGCTACTCGTGTACATGCTCTGTTTCGCACAGGTGTTGTGGCTCACACCATCTACAGGTTTGGCAGCAAAATACATACTTAAGTAGTGTTGGATCTGGCTAGAAGTTTCTTTCTGAAGAAACAATATGAGAGAAGGGAGCATTGCTGGTGTAGTGTCCCATCAAAGCAGAGACTCTAAGCATGGCAGCGGAATTCGGGCGAGTGCGGTATCACCAGTCCAGGCAGATACGCCGAAATATCGCCAAATTCAGCCGACCGAATGCTGCGCACTTAATGAGACCAATCCTGCTTCACTTAACCTCACTTGCATGATCGCCAAATATTATTGACATCGGGATTTGCCACTATCAGCTGGGAGATACTGTGACCACCTAGACTGAATGACGATGAGCTGTGCATCATGTCTAACAACTGCGGTGCATACATGCCCACCGTCCTGGACGAAGATGAAATGACAAGTGCCCGGTATATGTACCTATAGGTGATCGACGTGTGCAGGAAAGACGGAAATGGCAACATGATTTACTTTGGGGATGCTGATGGCGGACCTTGAAACTGCCGGTGCTGCTTGCAGTAGGCCTAAAATGAGGTATAGTATAAATAACATGACTTCCGTAAGTTCCTTCTGCGATCTTCGCCTTTCACTTGCGAAACATGAGCTGGTGCACTGCTCCTCACCTCATATTGCAGCCTCATTTTAGTCCCCTGCATCAGTTAATGTTTCGCATAGTAGTTGCGCCCTACACTTCGGAATATTAGATGGTGAATTGCTGCACGCCTCGTATTGCAGCCTCAATTTATTTCCCCGCACCCATTAATATCTGGCATGGTGATCCTCGTCCCACACATTTGGACTATTGCTCCTCGCCTCGTATTGCAGCCTCATTTTATTCCCCCGCATCTGTTAATGCTTCGCATTGTGATTTGCGCCCTACACTTCGGATTATGAGCTGGTGAATTGCTCCACGCCTCGTATGCCAGTCTCATTTTATTCCCCGTACCCATGAATGTCTGGCATAGTGATCCTCGTCCCACACTTTTGGACTATTGCTCCTCGCCTCGTATTGCAGCCTCATTTTATTTCCCCGCACCCATTAATGTCTGGCATAGAGAACCTCGCCCCACACTTTTGGAATATGAGCTAGTGTATTGCTCCCCGCCTCGCATTGCAGCCTCATTTATTTCCCCGCACCCGTTAATGTCTAGCAGAATGATACTCGCCCCACACTTGTACAATATGAGCTGGTACTTTATTCCTGACCTCGTATTGTGTGGCTTCATTTTCCGGCGCCGGTTACTGAGTGTGATGCCGTTTGAAGCCCAAGGACCCCCTCATCGACGTGGTTAGTAGGCAGCAGCGGTGACATAGAAATCTATTCAACTTGTTCCGTCTTTCCAGGTTGAAATTGTGGCCCTCTGAGGAGAACTGGAGTAGATCGCAGTGACGTTTGTTTATTAAGTTGGCACCAGCGAAACTTCCTCGGCTCAATGCGAAACACGGTGAGCGATAACCGCCGGGGCTGCAGCACCATACTGCGGCGTGCGTAGTCGCAAAATATAGACAATTGGAAAACTTGTAATCCTTGCAGCCGTAGGGATTTGTACAGAGGTGTGTCCGCAAAAAGAGTTAGCAACATACCCTATTCTCCATCATTCCTGTCGCAGAAGCTGAACTAGACTACACCCAAAATCTTCGAGCATCCACATCTCTGCCCTGCTGAATCACTCTATGAATTGAATCCTACATCGTTCAAACAATGTCCACCAACAATATCGCACTAGTATCTTCGCAAAACAAAGTCAATCAGCCTATAAACTTGAAGGCCAAAATACAAGAGCGTGCTCTCAAATGGAGAGAGGAGTCTCTTGCAAGTCCCTTGGCGGGTCTGCCTCGCCCAGAGGTTCAAGAGATGGGCCGAGAGTTTGCTATAATGCTAGGCTTCGGCGATGATGAAAGCAAGCACCGGCTTTTCGAGACTGCAGCGATTGTTGCGCAGGTCAATGATATCTGGAAGCCAGAGAAACGGCCTTTAGTTACGGATAATAATGGATGGGGATTGACTGAACAGGATTTTCAGGATTTGGAAGCTGAGGCCACTGGTGGATGGAGAGAACTTCCCAGGAGCCTGTGGCAGTTAATGGCAGTTTGCTGCCTTTGTGCGGTCATGCAGGGGCATAATGAGTGAGTTGTTCATCTACAACGCTTTGGAAGTTTGCGCACTGAAGAAACAACTTGTCAGAACGGCAGTCAATGGCGGTAAGCTGACCTACAATTCAAGTTAGCACTCAATGTTGATTTTTTAACAGCGAATATCTTCTACAGGGAGGCATTCGGACTTAAGAACGAGATGCTCTACGGTCTGGTGAATTCAGCACCATATCTTTGCTGTGCTGTTCTAGGTTGCTGGTATGTATGATACCCGGTTCCATCCCTCTGTGACAGGAATTTATATCCATGTGAAGGCTCTCGGCACCACTAAATTTATGGTGGGGACGACGCGGAACAATAATATTTACATGTATCGTGACTTGTGTCACCTGCATATTGCAGTTTTTCGCTCGAAACTGGTGGCAAATGTTCCTTTGTCGCTTCGCACTAGGTAAACTCCCAAGGCGCCGGCTGCTTCACTGACCATCACGGTTCCTGCTTGCCTCCTAGAGAGATTCTGGTCACTGACTGCAGCTTAAAGGTCTCGGGATTGGTCCGGGGAGTGCAACAGTGCCGATATTTTCGGCAGAGGCCGTTCCCGCGGCAATCAGGGGTTCTCTGGTAATGATGTGGCAAGTGTGAGACGCTCTCTCGTAATTACTGTTGCCCTTCGACAAATTCGTAGAGCTAACTTATGATAAAGTTGGGTGGCAGTTGGAATATTGCTGGGGTTATGCTTGGACGCTGCGTTATATCATGTGGGTGGTGCCAGGAGTGCCGCGTGTAAAACATCAAATGTCGACACTCTGCTCTCGTATCATTGTGTGAGTTTCACCACGAACCCTTCCGGCGTCACATTGCTAATCTTCAGCAGAGCCTCAACTGGCGTCTAATGGTAATTAGTCCAATGGTGCTGCCGCTAGTCGTGATGGTGCTTGTCCTTTGGAGGTGCCCTGAATCTCCTCGGTATGAATCACTCTCCTACGTGCCTCCAGTTATTCCAACATCGCTTATATGAGATAGATGGTATGTTAAGAAATGTCGATACCAGGACGCATTCAAAGCGCTCTGCAAGTTGCGAAAAACGGAGCTACAAGCCGCTCGTGACCTTTTCTACATCTACTGCTTGATCGGCGCCGAGAACCAGTTGGACTCAGTTCACAGCAGGTTTAAAGAACTCTTCACGGTAGACCGAAATCGACGCGCAACATTCGCATCTCTCGGTCTGATGTTTCTACAGCAGAAATGCGGCATCAATATTTTCATCTACGTACGAAGAGACACCCCTATACGCCTGAATCGTCTTTTGACATGTCTACAGTATTCCTCCGAAGTCCTTTTTCACGCAATAAATAACCACCTTATCTCATTGTCGGCCTCTATCGGTGTCGGTTTCTTCAACGTCCTCGGTGCATATCCAGCCTATAAGCGAATAGACACGAGCGGACGCCGTGTTCTCCTCTTGAGTACATTCCCTCCAATGATGCTCTTTATGCTCCTGACTAGCATCGCCTTCTACCTGCATAACGTAGTCGCCAGAACGACGTTAGTTCTTGTTAGCATGGTATGACCCTCCCAGACATTTCAATAACAAGACTGATCACGATCCCAGTATCTTTTTACCATCTTCTACTCATCCGGAGAAGGCCCTGTGCCCTTTACTTACTCCGCTGAGTGTCAATCACTATATGTCCGAGATGTTGGCATGTCTGCTGCCACTGCTGTCACATGGACCTTCAACTTTATTCTCTCACTTATGTGGCCAATCATGGAAGAATATATGCAGCCACAAGGAGCGTTTTTATACTATGCAGCGTGGAATGTTGTCGGGTTCTTTTTCGTACTTTTGTAAGCGGTCCCTTCGCTTGTCGATAACGTACCCTCGTGCCCAAGTTAATCACTCATAGCCTGGTTCCTGAGACGAAAAACCGTACACTTGAGGAGCTAGATGTGGTATTTAGACGCTCTTCAATGAATCACGTTCGGGAGGGGTGGCAGGAGATGACGGACTTCCTGGGATGTTATTACGACAAATTACTGGAGATGCTTTGGAAATTGCGTACGTGTCGTCGACTCCAACACACAAATACGACCATAAATAACGGCAATGTGGAAATCGTGCCACCGATGTTACAGACAGTGAGTCCGGAGCAGTTCAGGTCATATTCGCCACGACCGAGCACCGCTTTCTGTAATGATAACACCGTATAGTGGAGTGTTGTTCATGGTAGTATTCAGGCGCACGCAATGAATTTGTGGGTCCCGAGGCCGAAAACCTTTTGGACATTTCCAGTGGCAGTGAATATCAGAAGATGTATTTAAGAACCCAGAAGGAGCATGTCTCTTAGAAATATAACATGTATTCAACAAAACTTACGATGAAGTTCAATAACGTGGCGCTCGTCTAAAGTTCTCCTGATGCAAGCAGTGCCACCCATCGACCAGCTTCTGAGCATTTCAAAGTTTTCCCCAGGCTCCTAACTAGTGCGTAATTAGCTGTAACCGGCCCACTAAAAACGTAGCGCAACTTCTGGTATTGTTGTTTGAGGTCAAGTTTCCGATCGACTTCCCACTCCTCAGATTCACCAACTATGTCCAGATGTGGATTTGATGGTGCTTGAGTGTAGCTGGAGGTGTGTAGCGATCAAGCTCCGATACATGGAAAATGTTGTGGTTCCGTATGGTCTTCAGCAAGTCTAATTTGTAAGCATTCTTATTAATAACTTGAATTATCTTATATAGTCTAGTGTTCTTCAGTGTTCTCAACCGTCCTCGCATAGAAATGACGGCTGGACTACCGTTGTCTGCCGGGGACGGTGAAAACACCGTCATCTGCGGTCATCCACCGTCCCCGGCCGTTATTGGAGAGATGATACCATAGAGGCATCTGAATGCCTGAAATCATGAATATATTAGGGCTTGATCTTTGGAGCAACGGAATCAGATATCGTAAGGATGGAACAGATGCTAAAGGATCTTGCTTCAAGGTCAGGGTAGATGATTGTAACGAGCTTTATATGAATATTATGTACACTGAGAAAGATCCATCGATGTCGGCAGTTGACGGCCGGGGACGGTTAGACTCAGTTCCCGGCCGTTCTATCCGTCAGTCTCCGTCTTGCCCTTGGACGGACGGCGTTTTGCCGTCCCGTCCCCAACCGGAGTGATCCCAGACACACGGGACAGTTGAGAACACTAGTATTCTTGTAGTCGAGCTTCTTGGATGTCCGAGTAGTCTAGATGTGCCGGGTCTAGAGCCAGACCTTGTGTCCAATTTCGAAGGTGATCTCCTTTCCACTGGCATACTTCGTTTGTTGTTCTTGAGCCTCAAGCAGGTTCTTTCGCAGAAATCGGTGAGTCTCTTCTGGTCCCTCGATCATAGCATCAGGATAGATCTCTCTTCCAGTGTGGTGCTTTTTGTGGCGCTAGGTCTTTTGGTGGCTTGAACTGCATCTGTGGGTGGCGTGATGAACCGTGTCCGCTGTGCTGAATCTCTCTATTGACCTAAACTCACTGACTGTCTCTCTAAGTCTAATTGACACGTACACAAGAACTAAAGTGCATGCGGCTCCGCCGCGCTCAACCGTAAACCAACCGACGTGATGACCGCACTCAAATCAGCCCCACATGGCGTTGACAAAGATCACAGATTTAGGGCGTAATCTCTCAGAAGTGTGCAGCTACGTTGCGATCGCGCAGCGAAGAGCGAAAACTGTGTATATTGTAAAGGTGAAGGTTGTGTTGCGACTATGAAGGGAGAACAGTGTGTATTGGCTATGGTGCGATGACTGCCTAGGTACAGGTCTAAAAGTCCAAGATGTGTAGGGAAGGGAAGAGTAAAGTGCGAAGTCATATTTTTCAAGTCTCTGGAACACCCCATTGTATGCAACCTTGGCGACATATGAAAAGTAGTGACTATGCATACGGTTAGATGACAACTCAATATGTCATAATCTTCTCAAAGTCATCTAATCATTGACAGGGTTCAGAGATTTGAAAATCCGATCAGTACAACACTAGGTCATATCGTATCATTCGCTCCAACGCTCTTACTCGCTGTTGAAAGTAGAGATAGAGAAGCTTGATTGTATACTATCTAAGAGGGCCACACGACCATATATATATGGTCATATAAGTGCGGGTGCGTACATACTCATCTATGTATCAGTGATCTCAACCGTCCCGTCCTAGCGTATGAATGACGGCTGGACGGCCGTCAGTGGGCGGTTACAGAATATACAAAATATATTTAGATGATTCACAATCATGATTGATCTGATGAACCAGAGCGTGTATTCAGCAGTGCAAAATTGCTTATCAGTGACCTAAGAAACCGCTTGGGAGATGATATTATACAGGCCTCCGAATGTCTGAAATCGTGGATACAGCAGGGCTTGGTCTTTGGAGCAACAGAATCGGACATGGTACGGATGGAGCAGATGCTACAGGATCTTGCTTCAAAGTCAGGATAATTGTAATGAGTTTAATATGATTATGTTTTATGTACATTGAGAAATCAACATCCATGGATGTCGGCAGTTGACGGCCGGGGACGGTGAAAGCTCCGTTATCGGCCGTCCTAACCGTCCGTCACCATCCTGCTCCAAAAAGACGGCGCCGTCCCGTCCCCGTCCTACTCGTCGGTTCACCAAGTTATTGGACACGTGACAAACCCTAGCCCACGCCGAGCGCTCAGAGGTGGTGTGCTTACAGGCATCCCTTGCATTGAGTACTACCGCCCCCCTGTCATCGGTGCAGCAGAATGGCAGCCACCTCTCGAGTCAGGAAGAGAAGTGCGTACTACCTGTGCAATGCGGGGGTCGGAAACTAATTGCATACCAGCAGGGCCAGAAATCACACCCCGTCGCTGTGCGGCCATTGTTGCCCTGCACCATCCACTGCTCGGTGTCAACTCCTTGTCTTTGAGGATGATCACAGCAATCTTGGAAGTGTCTCAGTCCACCTGTGTGCACATCTACAAGCATGCTCTCAACAATGCAGCAGAAAAGCGGCTGGTGCAGACTGAGGCTACCAGTACTAGGCTGGCAGCAGAATTAGAAAGGGAAGGGAGGGATACTGAGTGTGACACATTTTGGCAGGGATAGATGCGCAGCTTGATAGCTTATATGCAGTGCCGCAGGTGCAGACTGTGCTGGGGGTATCAAGTGCAGATGGAGGGGAAGAGTACATACCACTGCAGGAATTGATAAGTGCGGAGTGCTTGGATTCTGATGCGCGCAGTGGACACCCTCATGCATTATCTGATGTGGAGAGAGATCATCACGTTGTAATAGTGAGATGGAGCTGGGGAATGCGACCTAGGTCTTTGACTGAACTTCAACTTGAGGCTGGACTGGGTTATGTTAGTCTTGGAACAATATTCAATACCTTGCATTCTCAATGAATTAAAGAATATGTGGAAGAGTGTAAATTGATTCTAGATGAGGAAAATAAACAGCGAAGAGTGGTATGTACTTTGCATCTCACAAAGCAATATAAAGGTTAATGCACACAAAATATCAGTAGGGGTGGTGACGCGAAAAGCAGCATTGGACTATCGAAGGTGAATGGAACAATGTCAGCTTGACTGATGAAATGTCAATTGAAGTAAGTGGAACCATTGCCATCTCGCTAGTCTGGTGGGATAAAACAGAATACTGGCATTAGGTTTGTGTTGGTGCTACCCAAAAACCAGGTTCAGCAGTGATGTGTTGGGATATGATAGGCTACGGATGGAAGGGTCCATTTAATGTTTGGGAGCCTGAGACAGAGGAGGAGAAAAAACAAGCTGGAATGGAAATTGCATGTCTGAATACCGAAATGGAAGAAGATGCAGCTACAGCCTACCTCATATGGAGAAGCTAACCAGAGTGGGCTCAAATTCGATTACAAGAGCTTACAGCTGCACATGTCCAGCATGCTGCAGAGCAGAACGGTGCACCCAAAAAGACAATTCAGCACTCATAGGGGAGAAAGATGTTCAAAGTGGAAAAAACAAGCGGGGAGAACATGTTAGAGGTATTGATGCATGGTGGTATGTCCACCATCTAGCAAAGCCTTTAATGGGGACTGAGTGTCACTGCCAATTGCAGCAAAATCCAAGCTTTGTTCTCATGGAAGATGGTGCATCACCACGCACTGCAAATTACAGAAGTCGAGAAAGGCAAAATGAGGGCATTCCCAAACTGCCCTGGATTTCCAACTGCCCTGATTTCAATCAAATTGAAAGGATATGGACTTTCATCAAACGGAGAATACAGCGGAGCCGCACATCAGAGAGAGTTCCAACTGTTGCTGAGATGCAAGTCGTGCTGCATGAGGACTGGGAGAAGATTACAGTTGAAGATATCAATCGCGGGATTGAGAGGTTGCCCACAATTATGTCCCGTTGCCCTGCTGTAAATGGAAGCAATAACTTTCATGCCTGATTCCCAACCCTGGGCTCTTTTTCATATTCTACTCTCATATCTTTGTATTCTTTCCTCTCTTCATGCATTCCTGCGGAATAGCTGTGATCTCTCCCATTTATACTCATACCAGTCCCCAGTTGGGTGCTGCCATTACATTTTTCTTCATCATCTACATACATCACTTGGAATTCAATTTTTTTTCTTTGTGTTGTAAAATCTCCTGATAGTTAAATTCGATTTGACCCTATACTGGATTTGTTTGGAGCAGGATTAGTGAACTGATTTGACCATGAATATTCAGCTTCGTGTTGTGAACGGGGTTGCGGGATCGTGAGTGAGTACCAGCATGGGGTTATGGTTTGTACTTGTCAAATAACTTGGTGAAACGATGAGTAAGTCAGGACTGACGGATGGGATAGTTGAGAACCTGCTATGTATAGATCCGGCCAAATATCATCAGCCACACAGCAGTCTCCCTGCCTCCCATACAAGCTACCATCTTCCGCCATATGGCTGAGATCTATTTATGCAACCCTCGCTGATTCATGTGCACCTGCATAATGAGTCTTAACTCCGTTTAATGGCGGCTTCTATGAGGATATGCATGGGCTGTATCATGATTATGCAGAGCATATTATCACAGTGCATATGTCAATTGAAATGGATATGGGAGCTTGTTTATATACAGGCCTTATGCCCTCAATTGAGATCAGTCAACCAAGTCAATCAATAAGTCGCCAAACCATACAAAGTAACACTCCCTGTTGCCTGTGTGACCATGCCTCATACATATACATCCTAACCATTATGCACTATGATGAACAATCATCAGCAATGTATATTATCTCAGAACTTCATGTTGGATGGTACCAGTGGTGCTAAAGAAATTTGCATTGAGCAAGTCATAGTAAGGAAAGATTTCAATCATCAAGCTAATTAGGAATCACAGTCTGTGCACAGAGGGTAGTGTATATAAAAATCTGGGGATGAGAAGGGTAGTCTGTATAATATTGGTGAAGTAAAGAACTGGGTTAGGGGTGTCTTTGTATAAGAGCAAAAGGAACAATGGAAATGACACCGGAAACAGGGCTATGCAGTGCCTTTTTAAAGAAATCTTTTCTTGGCTTTATCATTCTCTCCATGCAGTGTATCACTACCTTTCCCCCTTATCATGCCCACCATGCCATATCCAGTGCCTGTTGCTGTGTCGTTTCTCTCTGTACTCTTCCAGTGCCTGCGCTCGTACAGCAGCATCTTCTTTCTTCTCAAGGTCATTGAGTTTCAGGACCGAGCTAGCCGACCAACACAACCTCTAGACACACGAGCATCCTGTGCCCATCTTGTTATGCTTTTCAACTATATGTGATGGAGGATCTCCTTTTCTCTGCTGTTTACTCATTCTCTTGTTCATAAAAGCAACTGACAACTATGGAAATATCCAGTCCTTCTTGTTTTGTTTTCTCAATATGAATGACAACTTTGAGTGTATTTGAGTACGTTTTGGTACCAATATCACTTGATTACGATCTACCTCTTACAACCACAGAATACCTTGTAGCTGATGGTTTCTATGGCTGTGAAGGTAAAGAGTTTTTAGTTTTGTTGTTGTTGTTTGTTTATTCATACTGTATGCACACTGACTAGAGTATGACAGGACCTAATACCCCCTCCGCCTCCGGGCGAGCTGGCCAGATGGCGGAGCTCCCACCCCGCTACCCTTCATCCCCGCTGACAAATTCAAGCTAAAAGATAGATGAAAACAGAGAAACAAATCTATAGAAAGGTAAACAAAAGATATATGCCCCCTGCCGCCGCTGCCCGCACGCTCCCCGCACCTGACTCATCATCGGCCCCCACTCCGTGCCGTCTCCATTCATTCGGGTGGGAACTTCCCAACTTCAGTAGCCGCCAGGAAGTCCACCACCGCTTGATCGCATTCTTGCCGTGGAAACAGCTCAGTGACCTCAACGTGTCGGCATCTGCCCCCATTCCAGCCTGTCACCTTTCCCACCGCTTTCCAGATTGCTTTCTGCTGTTCACTCCAGCGGCTGCAGTGGCAGAAGAGGTGATCCCGCGTCTGGGCCATTGTCCCTGCTGACCACCAGCATCTATCGTCCTCTCGGTGGCCGAACCGTTTCCGGTAGACTCCAGTGGGTGCATGTCCGCACTCTATTCGGTAGAAACTAGTAGCCAGCGACTTCACGCTTGTCTTCATGACAGGTCTCTTGGTCCCAGTCTTCCCCAGGAGTCTGCAGCTGGAGTGCTTGCTGCATTTGTCAGCCTCCCACTTCGCCTTGGCTGCTGACCATCCCTTGGAGATTCGTCCAGCTCTATTCGAGGCCAAGGTGTACAGCCGCTCCATCACTGTGCTTCCGCCTGCCTCTCAGGCTACGTTCGCCTGACGGTTGGCCTCTCCATTTCCGGGGATACTGAAGTGTCACGGAACTCAGTGGATCTCCGTTGCGATGCCCTGGGCAAGGAGATTCCGCGCCCTTCTGTTGATCCACCTCGCCAGTCGCTGCCCTGCGCCGAGCTCCAGTTGGGCCGCGGCTCGAATTGCGGCCTGTGAGTCGCTAAAGACTGCCACCGTTTCCACCCCATGCTGATGCAGACTGTCTTATCTCTTCACTGTCTGCCAGAGCGCGAGTCCAATGGCCCACAGCTCAGCATCAAAGACCTCCATACGTCCAGGGCTGAGATAACTTTGCGGGGTTCTCCATTCATTACTGTGCTTGCACACTGCTTCTGCTCCCACTTGGCCGTCGTCAGAGCGTGATCCATCTGTCCACCACATCCGGAATCCCGCCCCGAATTACACTTCCTTCTCTCTTTCCCAGTGTTGCGTGGCTCACTTGGCAGTGCTTTTGTGGTCCAGTATGATGGTTTTAACCACTGGTTCTTCGCCCGGGGCCAGACAGCTAATGTCTTCGTTCATCCGGCCATGCAAATGTTCTATCTCGACTGCTCAGCATATCGGTGTGCCGGACGATGGGTATTCGTGAAGCAGCTTCAGTTTGCTGCTGGATGCATTTGCCAGTCTCGCTGCAAATCATTGTTGTCTGGAGTCTAAAATTTCAGGCGTGGGTGTGAGCGCTGACTCCCTCATTAGTGCCCCCCTTGGGGTCATGGGTAGTGCGCCCAGGACGGATCTGGCTTGCCGATTGAGGAGAAGCTGGAGGTAGTCTCGCCTGGCTCTTTCTTTGGAATCCCAACAGAGCTCGCTCCCGTACAGTGTGACCGCTTAGACGCAGGCTTCATTGATGGCCCGTATGCTCTGTGTCATGACCCCGTATGTATTTGTGAGGGTTCGAAGTCTCGCTTCTGCTGATCTGGCTTTCTTTATCCATCGGTTGTGCTGCTCCTTGAACGTCAGGTGCGTGTCCATCCAGATGCCTAGCCAGCGGATCGCCTCTTGGTTGAACCGTATGAATCTGTTCCCGACCTGTGTCTTTGCTGTTTGCTTTGGCCCGGGATGTTTCTTGTGGCCTCGTCTGCGCATGAACTGTGCTGCTTCCATGTTTGCCATATTGAACTGTAGCCCTTGTCTCATTGCCCACTCGATCCTCTTCCCTGTGCATCTCTCGAGTATCATGACAACCTGATTGACATCACTTCCAGTTGCCACCCAGCCAAGATAGTCCACAAGAGACAGCACTTCGGCAGAGACATACTCTTTGACCTATTTGCTCAGTCCTGAGGTGTCGAATGCAAAGATAATCAGTGACACAGGTGAGCCCTGCGGAACCCCTTCTTCCACTGGGTGTCTCTTCATGGCATTGCCCTCGATTATCATGTCCACCGTTCGCTCTGAGAGAAGGCTCTCCCTCCATCGTATAAGGTCTCCATCCATCTGCCTGACCTTCATTAAGTTCACTAGCCTTCCTTTTGCCACACTTGGGAAGGCTGCCTCAATGTCCATAAGAAGCACGCCTGTTATGTGGCCGTTGATCGATGCTGCATGAGCTCTGTCGACCATGATGGCTGCTCCATCAATTTCTGACCGCCCCTTCCTCCTCCCGAATTGTCCGTCGCTCAGTTGACCCCTTCTCTTGGCCTCTTCTGACAGTAGTTCCGCAACCACCTTTTCAACCACTTTTCCCATGCAGCTCAGGAGGGATATAGAGCGCTAGGCCTTCAGCTTCGTATAGTCATCTTTGCCAAGCTTGCAAATCACTACCCAACTAGCCCGCATCCATACAGCTGGGTGTCATCCTATGCGAATGGCTGCCTTTGTCAGCCTCACCATCATCTTTTTGTCCCACTTCGAAAGCAGCCGTATGGTACCAAACGACAGCTTGTCTGGCCTGGGTGCTTTCTTGATTGATTGAGCATACAGGGCTCGCTAAACTGGTTGCTTGGTGATGCGTGTACGTGCACTCCCTTCTGGAGTTAACACATAGTACTGGTCTTCGTTGTTCAGGGGAAAATACTTGCGTCTAAACTTCTCTTCCTTCTTCAAGATTGTGTTTGCTTTCTTGCATTCTCTGTCTGTGAAGACTTCCACAGTCGCACCTGCCTGACGATTGGTATATCGTTCTGCTGTCCATACCTCGGCTCCCCTGAGGTGTTGTAAATAGTTGCTCCACATCGAACTCTTGGATCGCCGAATCGACCTCTCCAGATCGGCTTTCGCTCAAGCGGCCTCTTCCTAAATCAGTTTTCTTTTTTCTATTCCGACCGCCATTCTTCCTTCTTTGATGTCAGTGTTCCACCCTCTCTTTGACTGGGAGCAGATCCAGATTTTCTGTGCCGTGGCATCAAGAACGAGGCTCATGGCTTCCTGGCACCATGCGGCCTCCTGCTCCACCTCGTCTTCTGTAAACTCTGCATCCAGGTGAGCTCTCTCCCTCGCAAAGTTGGTCCACAGCTTCTCTGCTGCCTCTGCATCCTTCTCCATCATTGCCGCTACGTTTGACCTGACTACCCTCCCGTGGTCCGCCTCCTCCTGCCTGTCAACTTCCACCTCCCATTCTGTAACTTCGTGGTCGGATCCAGTGGTGTGGTCATCGGCTGGTATGGAACACTTTGTAATTGGTCGGTTTGCTAAAGTCAGGTTGATGACCGATTCACCTCGGTGGCCCTCACTCGTCCATTTGTGGGTGCACTGGCAGTTATTACCGATCTCCAGTCCATTTTCGACAATCACTTCTTCCCAGAGGTCAGGATTACGCTCCCCTTGGCATGTCAGATCACATCTTCTCCTGTGGGCGTTGATGTCACCTGTAAGGGAAGTGCGGCCCTGCCGGATGACTCTGCCAGTTCAACCTTTTATGCCGGTCGCTCTCCCGACTGCCACTCTCTCTGATCGTAAACATTGACTATCCTCGTTGTCTTCTCCCCTATTCTGCTGACGTCAGTAGCAATAACATTGTCATTAGCACCTCCGCTCAAGTTCGTCCGCTCATCAACCACCGGACTGCTCCCCTTCCATATCGCCGTACGAACTCTTTTTCTTATTCCTCTTTCGTATGCCGAATGGCTGATACCACTATTTCCTCTCTCTCTAGGTTGCTCTTGCAAGCACACTACATCCGCCCTGCGTTCGACCCCTGTTTCCAGCGCCGCCATGGTCCACTCGTATGACCTTGCACGATTGTGCTGGATCACTACAATCATTGGTAGCCAGGGCTCCCGCTTCAGTCTCAGTATCAGTTTCGGTCGCAGTCACAGTCGCAATCTCAGTCTCGGTCTCGGTCATCGTGACGTTCCTTGCCTCCCCCAATGCCTCCTTTTCCTCCACATCCGCCATCTCCTCTTCTTTGCTTCCCCCATCTCCTGCCCGTCTCCTGGGCCTGAGACCAAGCACCAATCGGTTTGTCCCAGTTGCTATGTTCATAGCTTCTCCCGTGCGAGCTCATCCTGCTAGTCCCATCCTCCTAGTGTGCCGCCCCACAGTGGCAGCTTCAGTCTTCTTCGCGCATCTGCTGCTCAACGCGAGATGATTGCTGTTGCAATTAGGGCACATCTCCAGCGTGCGGCCGCAGATTGATCCCTGCTTTGCCATGAATCCCACGACATTCCATTTGTGGTCACTTGTTCGGTGATTGCCTGAGCAGTAGCCACACTTGGGCTGGCTGCCTCACTTGCTCTCAATGTGGCCCCGCCCTCAGCAGAGCTAACACCTGCTGTCATGGCCCGTGTTCGTGAACAGCTCCACTTGGTACCACTCTCCCGCCGCCTTGATACCGTTGTTGATAGAATTCTGAGCCACCTTGCTGCCGTTCACGACAAAAACTACCCATCACGCGGCGATTTCTCTATTCTGCCTCCTCTCCCTAATGGTGCAGGGGTTGGCCAGCCCTCGCACTTGAGTGGGGATCACGATGCCCTTGTTCTCCGCTTCAAACTCCTCTCGCATCTTTTGCAGGCTCTGTCTGCCTTTTCCCATGTACCTTATGAGTGGCACAGCATGGATCTTTAGCCTCTCCCAAGAATGGTTTTCTTCAACGTCTATGACTCCCTTGTCGACCTTGCATGCCGCTCTGATGATGATGACGCAGTACATCAGTGCCATCGCCGCCGTTAGGTTGTGGTGGGTGACTGCCGTCATTGTCCCTCTAGCGTTTCTTGTTGCGTTCATGATCCGAACGTGGGCAGGAGCCTTGTGGTGGAAGAGTGCTCTGTTGATCACTGACGCAATTTCCTGGTCCATTCTGTTGGGGGGCGGTACACTCTCGTCTTTCCTAAATATCAGGCTTCTCTCTGCTATGCTCGATCCAGCCGTAGGGGCAGGGCCTGGGCCTGGGCCTGGGTCAACGGGTGCCTCCTGACTCTGGGCCCGGGGTGGGATGGTTCCGCACCTTCTAGCAGGTGCGGGTGCTAACTTCGGTTTGGGTTTGTGCTGCAGTTTAGGATGCAGTTTTAGCAGCAGTTGGGGATTTGGCTGCTGCTGCAGCTGTTGGCGCTGCTCCGGTCCTCCTTGCTGCTTTGTATCTGCGTGTTGCGAGGCCTCTAGTCCTCCGCCATCCATCTCTGCAGTCTTGCCTCTTTCTTTCTCTCTTGCTTCCTGGCCTGGTGCTACTCATTTCATGACCTTCGCGATCATGTTTGTGATGCCCGCCCCCTACCGGTTGTTATCCTCATGGCGGGCGTCCCACAAGTTCTGCTCTCTCTCTTGCATCCGGGTCAACATTCCCCGCCACTGCTGTGCTTCAATGCGAGCAGCCTGGGCATCCAACACATCTGTTAAGTGTCCAACGGTTCGGTGCAGCTGCATTAGCTCCTGTGCCTGCTCTTGCACCGTCCTCTCCATGCAGTTCCTCCAGTCACTGGGGTCCAAGGCAGTTGCCAGGGCATCGCTACTGCTTCGCCACTTTCCATTCTTGTTTCCCTCCATCGGCTCAACAATGCTTGCACCCGTAGTCTCCTTGGTGATGGGTGTCGCCGCTGTCACCATCTTCATCGCCACATCCATGGGCGGGTCGCTCCTCCCATCTCCCTCTTCTCCCACGTCTTAGTTGCTCCTCTCGGTCACTCTGACCTAGGTCATCATTTCTGTGAGGCACAGCTCTCTTCTAGGGTACTCCTCATCGTCGCTTGCTCGTTCGCCGACGCGTCGTGTCAGTCGCGTTTTCTGCCAAGACTTTACGCGAATCTGCTCAATTGCGTGGATTCTCTTGCGCGCCCTCCTCCGGCAGTCCAGTAGGTGCTGGGAAGCTTGTTCCAGGGTCAATTCGATGTTAGAAATCGATTGCCGCTGTCTGTTTTGCAATTGCTATTCTTGTTGTGGACCAAATTGGTTTGAGAAGGTTTTTGTTGGTGCCTGAGTTTTTAGTTTTTGTAGTATTACACAAGAATCTCCGAAATCCTGATTCTGAGAATACTCAAAATCTCCAACCTGAATATTTACTGTGGCATGAGAATTTCAACTGAGGATAGTGAATTTCAACTGTCACCATTGGAGTCCACTGCAATGGTATCAAATCTGTCTGAATGATTTGTGTCAGTGGCTGGCAGGATAGTCATAAGTTTGAGAGGTTACCATGAGCCTGCAAATATCCTTACATCAACATGATATTTCAGTCACCCTCATGTGAGTCTGATAGATGTCTACCGGCCTCACATGAGCCTTACCTGAAATAGTTTTCCCCCGCTAGAGTAGTGTGTGTAAGTGCGAGTACGCGTTAGGGTTCCGTGTGGCTCACTGATGAGTACTCGAAATTGTAATATACAAGGTATGGTGGCGGCTTCGCCGCCCTTTGGAGGTGCTCAGATTGATCTCCAGCCCAGCCAACCCAGAGTTGCCATTTTTAGCAGCTCCTATGCTTCCAGATGTATATGGCTCTAACATACTCCTAGAATTCAAAATTTGTTAGATCTCTTGGCCAGCTCCCAGTGAGCATATCTCTCCAAGTCTGGGTGAGTCTCTATAGTTTCTGTGGCCAGAGCAAGCATATTGGCAACTGGGAAGATGCCTTCTGCTGGGTAACTCCAATGAATTCAACTTCATTTAAGTCCATGAGTTTTGCTCTGATCACAAAGTGTTCTATACATGAACTATGCATAAACAGGTCCTCTTTCACTTCCTGGTCTTCAATTTACTATATCACTAATATTCATAGTGCAGCTGTCAAAAAATGCTCCAAAATACTGTTGATTCACAATTTCTGACTCAAATATAAGAGATATCATAAATCTAAGACTTGGAGGTGAGAGGACATAGTTATCCACATGTTTTGTATAGGACACTTTGTAATCAGAGCCAAACCCATAGAATTAAAAGGGCAGGTCATTTGGGATCTGAGTTTAAGTGGTAGGTACTTGCCACAATCAGCCACTCAGCCACAGAATTACGACCAATCAGAATCGAAAAAGACACATGTCGTGTCCTTATATGAATAATGGTGGCAGGTGACAGTTAATTTCGACAGGGCAGACGGGACTGGAAGCGACGACTGAAACCATGAAATTTAATACCGTAGCGATGATACACAGTAATGTATATGGCGATATAATGGGTGTTAGAGAATGTGCTTGGTTTTCGCAGGAACTATGTAGGCTTCATAAACATATTCGGCTTGATGCTCAACCGCGACGTCGCTCTTCCCCACTTATACATCACGAACAGAGTGTAGTAGCGCAAAACTTTCATGAAGCGATATATACTTTGGTGGTATCGGAAAGGAAGAAAATATTGGCACAAGATGGAAGGATACAAATCTGTCATTCCAATCGGGAAGGGGTACTGAATTTCTTGCGTTTGTGAATATTAGTCTCGATAATTTCCCGGCGTGGTAGTTAATTTACCAACCCAAGCTCCAATCAGAGCTAGGTGTCATGAACCCGAAAACAAGACTCGACGCCGCTGAAATCGCCGGTACTTCCAGAGAGACCAAACACATCGGAATGACCACCAACACGCCCCAAGTTTCCCAAAGAGCTTACTGTAATACAGAGTACGACAAACCTTGCGGTGCATGCGGAGGCCAGATTGCGATAGCATTATCCCGTCCAAGCAGGCTAGTCTTATTAGACTCAATGTCCAGTATTGGGCGACATACAAGACGACGGCGGGCGACGACCGGGGTTAAGTTGAAGTGAATGTTTACCCCGGTTCAAGGACATGGTCATTGTCCTACACTATTACTCGAACATTTCTGGGTTATGGGTACCTCCATGCACCAAACAGCTCGCCGATTCGAATTGTAGTTTGTGTAGGGATATTACCAACACTACAACGGTACTAGTCTCCTCTATTCATCTCCAGGGTCAATAGCTAGTGTTACCGGAACTCCCACCCCCGTATTGCCGAGATTGAACTAGCGACAATCACTCCTCTGGAAAGGGCATAGCTTACTCGGTCCCTGGTGTTTAGATAAACCCTCTATTTTGTTGCAATTGTTACGCGCTCCTTCTAGCGTCTATAAATGGTGGGGAGGTTGTTCGTGTTGGGTTCGGTCATAGTTGTTCCTGGCTTGGGTGTATCATTGTTGCGCGGATGATACTGGAAGCGAGTACTTGTAGGATATTGTATTCATGTGACTTCATTACTCTACAGGTTGGTGTCTTCTCATCATGTGCATGTATGGGAGTTATGTGGGGATCGGTATTCATATCGCAACGCACAGCAAGTTTAATTCCGGGATAGGGTGAAGACTTTGCGTCACCCTGGTAACGTGGTGTGGGGCAAGCTGGGAGCAATATCCGAACCCGCAGCCCTAATCCTTAATCTCTAACCTCTAGCCTCCGTCCATTAAAATAGCCACCACTACAACTGGTCGAAAGATTCTCTGAGCAGACCAGGAGCAGAGACGGAGCATACATACATGTCAGAATACTGCTCAGGCAGGATGAGTGTACACGTGCTTCCAATGGCGATGGGCAACAAGCAACTTGGCATGCAAGGTCGGAAGTTACAGTGCTATTGTTGCGCCAACGAAGCCTTAATGATACATGCTGGGGATTTGGCATGCTACAAAGATACTGTACGATTTAGGTATTACCAATAGTTGCTAGCGATTTAGGGTACTGCTCACGCCAAGGATTCTTGCCCACCTAATGCAGTCTATTTGCATCTGGATTAAAACGCTAGATTATCGTTGAACCTTGCGGCATCTCCACACCCCCATAACATTTTATGGCCTAGCACCTAAAAATTGACGCTGTACAACTGGGAATACCATTTTCGGTTAATCTGGAAGCAAGACCTGGACTGCAAGGATCCTGTGCAACTCTATTTTCCAGAACTTAAGAGACCAGCTGTTGACGTCGACCGAGCCATCGAATAGCCACTGGGTGTCCATCATACAAACTGAAACTTGCAAAGTGTCAGAGAATCATTTTTACAGGTTAAGAATGGGATTCGGGGTGGATCTTTCGAAACCTGTCATGACATTCAGAAATGCATGGTAGATTCTCTAATTCCGAAGGAACATGAATCAAGGTGATGAACCGGCCGCGTACGTACTGTGCCCAGCGTCAAGATTTCGGGCGTTACAAACTTTTTAACACCAAAGCCCAAGACTAGGTTAAGGAATATCTCTTTGGATGAGACCCTCATAACGTGTTGCATACTAACCTTGACACTCGATAGAGTATTGCGACATCCTCTAGCTCGCACTAACTCAATAAACCAGACCGGCCATAGGATTGCTTATTTGATTCTGTAAGCGCCGCCAAGACAAAAAAAATTGCCACGTATATAACCCAGAGATGGCTTCGTGTTTGACTTCTGACGATCTGGAGACACATTACTTCCGACCTGAACCAGCTGATATTTTGCTTCGTCTCCCGTTCCACCGGCTATCGACTATGGCCACAACAAGCGTTACTCTGGTTTTGGGAAATGCCCCACCTGCTCCGGTCGCACCAGCACCTCCTCCGACACCTCTGGCGGTATTCTTCAGAGACCGCAACTTCCCTCTTCCGACGACATTACCGCCAATCAACCCCTTTGTGCACCTGAACAATTTCCGCACCGTCCGTAATTTGGGTATCCTTACCGACGCCTACCAGCCTGTCTGGCAAGCGTTCCTCGCGGCATTTAAAGCAACCTACAACTCCCCGACGGATCGCTTCTTCATTACGTACGTCGAGAACCACGATTTCGAATACAACCCTCACGCGTTTTGTACCACTTCATGGCGCCGACTGAGACGACAATTATGGCCCCGCGATATCGATAATGAGGGTGATGATGACGCCGAAACGCAAGCTCGCACGCAATTCTTTGCCGCGTTCAACGAAGAGTTCGGCGATTATTTTGGACACGCCGATAATGATGATGGGGGTGAGCTGGAGAAGTGGCGACGATTGTGCGATGTTCTGGGTGTCGATACGAAGGATCTGCCGACTACGAAAACCCAGTACAAGAAAGCGCTGGCGGGTATACATGTCAACATTTTCGACGTGCTACAGCATTTACGGTCTGGTACACTCGGCGACGTGAGACGCTTCGATACTGTGCGGGATCTGGCTAGATACTCGAAGAGCAGGAGGAAGATATATCCGAAGGTGCTGGCAAAAGGGAGTGCGTTGAGGTTTTTATTGAGAGAACTTTTAAGGTCGGATCCGGGAAATTAGAGCAAGGGAATACCGTAAGTGGATAAACGGATATCAAAAACAAGGGACGTCAAAATGGGAGATATGATCCATCTGTGGTTACTCTGTGATTATATAATTATAGATTATGTATAACTATGTGCTCAAGAAGGTCTCAGCTGCAGGGAGGCGGAGAATAATACGCCGATTAGAAAAGTCTAGCTACCTGTATTTTTGTGTCTCTAGATCGTGGGCCCCAAAGATCAGGGTGACACCAGTACTTCCAGACCCAGAGCTGCCATCCTGTGTCCGACTTGCTTGCATTAGCCTATGCCATCAAGAAGGCGGTTCACACTCCTTTTAGCCAAGTTCAAGTGCTGAAATACTGAATGCTAGAGAAGCTTGTTATATTATAAACTACGGGAGTTGTGTGATTTTATATCAGTGTTCTCAACCGTTCCGTCCGTCCGGGATCACTCAGGACAGGGACGGGACGGCGACACGCCGTCCGTCCCAGTCAGGATGGGGACGGACGGATGTGACTGCCGGGGGACGCCAAGTTGCCGTCCCCGGTCGTTCCCGGCAGTCCGCGGCAGTCCCCAGCAGATATACATTGATGATGAAATTCAGAATTAATAAACCGAGTTGAATCATACCAAGCCTCAAATATCCCCCCACTATGTACCGCAAACTCTATATATTACCATTATTTTACTCATCTCTTGCCATATTGAACCCTAAAAACGTGATGTCGGCCGAGGACTGTGGATGCCGGCCTGGAACGGTATTTTCGCTGTCCCCGGTGGTTCCCCGCCGTCATTCCGTCCTCGTCAAATAAGGACGGGACGGACGCCTTGGTGCCTTCCCATCCGTCCTGGAGAAATTTGGACGGCACCGCCGTCCCTGGCCGTTGGACGGGGCGGTTGAGAACACTCTCTTATATACGGCAATCAGAGTATGTTTGTAAGCATGCATGCGCACTCAGCTGGCATTTCCAGCTAAGTCTGGAACGACCATCATCATCATGAGATCATGATCCCCATCAGCCCAGCTGAAGTCCATAAGCCGTACAGAGGAGGCGATCCATATATGCAACATCAAGTACTGCAGAGCTGCAAGTGATTTCCTGGCGGTGCGATTGTAGCAACTTGAAGTACAGCATTGCAAGTCTCTTAATAATGACCTAAAGCCCTAAATTACACCTCTATAGCTCCTGTTATTGGTAAATAGAGTCGTCTTTACCAGTCACGGGAAAGTGGGGTGGAAAGTATTGGAAGTGGGGTACTTTCCGGTATGTAAAGCAATACCTTCCTTTATTATGTCTAACCACACACGGCGCAAAATTCGGTTCTATGCTTGTCGGTGTGGAGCTTGGATGTTATCAACACCGCGCGCCACCACCACCACCATCACCACAGCCATCCGGAAGCGAATACATTGAAATTTCTTCACCCGAGAGTTATCACATCTTTATCACATTGTAGTTTCTTTCACTTTTTCGCCATTTACTGCGGTAGCGTCGGGCAGTTTGGGTGGTGGGGGGTTATACATGATTCACCTCCGGAAGAAACTAATTAATTTATGTTTAGTCCAACGGCTTGTTTTCAGCGTGTACAGCACGACAGCCCTACAATCCGCACACCTTAATATCAACGCTTCCTGCAGCTCGCGCATCTATTCCTACTCACCGCCTATCCAGACCTAGCACCTTCAGCTTCCCTCACCACTCATCCCACTTCTCTGTCTCCGTTTAGGGTATCTGCGGCTCCCCCACCTGTATCGCCAGGCTCACTGCCAATCGCTATCTAGAAGATACATGTCGTTCATTATAGGCTCGTAGGTATCACTACCGCAGCGCCAGGCGGAGATCCTGGTGCGCCCCTCGGTAATCGAGATGTCCAGGAGTGCTGCAACTCGCTCATCCGTCACAAAAATTTCTTCTGTACAAATTTAACTATGATGGCGCCGTTATTATCCCCGGGGAAAAGTAGGCCACATTGGATCGTAAGATGAGGTTCAGTAGTGTGGGGGCGAAAGTCATATCATAGTTCGGAGGATACAGATGGCTAAGATAGTCGAAAAGCAGGAGGCGTTATGGCATATGATTCTAAGCCTCAAAGCTGCGGAGGGCGAAGACAATGCGGACGAGAAAGAAGTAGATAACGAGGCTAACGAGGGAAGGAATAGCTGAAACAAGGTGTCGCTATCCATCTGGTGGTGTGGTGTTGCGGGAAGGTGTTAGGCAGTGTATGCACTGTTGGGGTTGTGGGGTTGTGCGACGTGGGGTTAAGGTGGGGTCAAGGTGGGGTCGCCTGTGCGCTTGAAAGAATGTCCGCCTATCGCTTTGATGGATAAGTGATAAGCAACCACGAAATAGCTTCTAATTTCGGAAACCCCAGCTCGTGTTGGGTGTTTACCGTTGAGCAGTGGCTCACAAGACTCGTGCACGTGTCGTGACCAACAAATTGCATGTGAGTTTCCCGTCGTCGTGGCTAATAGGCACTACCGCGCGTGTGGTCGTGTACTAATAGGCACGCTCCTGATTGAGTAGTAGGATGTGCATGCTAGCTCAATAAATATCCTAGCAGATAATAAACCACCATTTTAGGAACACTAGCCTAATCGGGAAGCACCTTTACTGGGGCGTATACGCTAGTACCCGCATTCATCGCATGGAAGCGCGCGCTTGAATAATAACCTCATACCGCACCAACAGTATTCACGGAATTGTTGCATTTCCCATTTGGATGCCGATCATGAGATTGGACCAATCAAGCGGCTTGGGGCGGTTCAGCCCAACATTGAACAACCCATAAGCTTATAGGAAACAAACTGCAACAAATTCGAAAACATCAGGCATGTAGGGGATATTGATATAGTCCTTATACTGTAACAGTCTTTGTAGTTAGTACGTGTTCAGACTTGAAAAAACTATACAGAAGTTACAGTCCGACTTGAAAATAGGTTATGCTTGGAAAAAAACGTCAGAGTGAGTGCACTAGATCGATAGGTCGGAGTAGTCACGATAGGATTCTCGGAACGCAGCTATTTGCCATAGGTCTCTACCCAAAAAACTATTTGGCAGTATAGCCACCAGAAAATGCATCTTTCCCTGATCTTGTACACAGTATGCACTCATTCAAAGTTGATTCAAGGAATTTAGCTATATAAGCGAGGCTGATCTGCATAAATATCGATCCGAACTTCCCCGCACTAGAAAAGTACATGTCTGCTGTAGGCAGTGTTCTAACATTGACCGTTGCAGTTTCGGGGAATGCCATGATCCCTTTGGTCCTCCTTGTTGTTCCATCGTTTGATCCGCCAGCCTTTAATCTTCCAACCAGTATCCTTCTCGCTTATGCAATACCACTGGCTCCGTGTCGAGGGATAAATATATTTGTCGCCCGAGCACGCCTCATTAGGATATACCGCTATCACCCAATCCGACTTACCATGCCAAATTTCGGCAGAGCTGGCACCTTCCCCTACAACCATGTGACATGCACTGCCATGTATCAATTTGTTGCTCGTGTACCATCCCAATGGCGAAATCCTTCCCGAGGAGCAGTTGGGCCCGTCATACAGCGTCGCGCTTTCTGTGATATCTCCGTACTTGCCAGGCGGAGGTGGTGTTGGCGCATGTCCCACGCCTATTGACCACAACACGCACTCAGCAATGTACTCGCCCCCGTACTTCTGCTGTCTGGTGTCTGTATCGCATGAGTCGAGGGCACTTTCAAGTCCATGAATGCATTTCTTTGCGTCCACTTTTTGTGGCTTTTGGGTGCTCGTGCACTGGGTACCGTCTTTTCTGTACAGCATCCCTACCATAATGATGTGGGAGGCCCAATTTGCATCAACAGTATTGGATGCAGTTCCGGACAGTTGATTGATTCGCCTTGCGGGACTATCTCCTGGGCTATAGATCATCGAGCCCTGTTGCGCTTGGCGTTCACAGAAAGTCTTGATTACCTCGACAGCTCGATCTCGGGTCATGGAGTAGTGCAACCCTCCGTGTTGGGCGGATTCCCTATTGCATTTTTCGAGCTTCCCGTTTTTCCTATGTTGTCGCTGCTCATATCCCTTCTTGCGATTTTGATATATCTCGTTCATTTTGCCGGCGGGGAGCGGCGATCCTTTGCGATGTTTGCAAATCATTCTTCCATATGCTTGGCAAAGACAGCCCTTGTATGGTCCGCTCTTGCACAGCAGGGCGGTTGCAATAACGACGCCCTTGACGCACTCTTTGCTCGTACAATCCGGGGGTTTAGACGGGTAGCAAGGGCAAGACTTCATCTTATTGCACAGTCCACGAACTTTTGTGTCCCCCCCACATTTTGGATCGGAACACTTGATGTCGATAGGGCAGACTTGCTTTTCGTTTGCGGATGTTCGCGTCTTCTTGTTGCATTTGCATCCGGCATATTTTGCTTTGATACAGATCCCGGTGTTTTCGCCGTCGCAGGTTTTGCAATCGAGGGTTTTGGCCCAACCGGGAATGCAGTGAACGATGTGGTGGGGGTCGGGATAGTCCTTCAGGCTGTATACATACAACATCTCTGCTAGTAGACCAAGAACGAGGGTTACCGCCCCACCAATTACGCCGAGGCTCTCAGTCAATCCGGCCAGAGGAGCGGCATATCCGAGCCCACGCCGTCCAAGAACTCCAAAAGTTGGCTCCTTGACCTCAGAAGTGAACTCGTGGTCGGATCCGGAGCGGCGGATAAGGGGATTGTTGAATTCCTTGGGCGTCACGTTGGTAGGCATTAAGAAAACAGTTGTCCGGTCGGCAAGACCTCGAAAGGCGACGAAGGCTTTATACCCCACACTCATTAATACTAGGCAGTAGTGTGATGGGTAGAATGTTACTTACAGGTCGGGGTAAATGTAGCCGTCACGCCTCGCGTTTTGAGAACAATTTTGGTCGTTGGCAAAGCACGTGGTACCTCATCTCGGGCGTGGATCTTTATCAATTAGCCAAATAAGATTAAACAGACTTCTTAACCAGCACTTCTCACATTTTTGTCTTGAAGCGCGGCTTGGGTTGGCGTAGCACGGGCAGCTCGACCGAAAACCGGCGAAGCTGTAGCTATCAAAGTTGTGAGAGTGATCAGTGCTCTAAGCATGTGCACCATTGTGGACCCTAAAGACGCAATATTAGTCCTAGATTCTAATATAGGGCTCATGCTTGAATGATAACCTCGATGGTGAAGTAATTGCGTTGCAATGGTGGATTCAGCTGAAGAATGCGGGGAAAGTCAGAAAAGGGGCCTTATAGACTGTATTGAATATGAATGTGTTGAGCACCTGTGGGACCTAGAGTTCTTCTTATACTGCAATGAAACACATTTAACGGCCATTTTATCCTGCCTGTGTGCAACAATATCAGTCTTCGTTTAAGGGTATATTATTCCGGGAGTGGCAGGGGTGTTGCAAGTCCCCTGCGTTAGCTCCGCCGCCGCCGCATGTGCACCGTTAAGACACGATAATAAGTTATGCTCTAAGGCATTTGATAAGTGACTATGCCACTGAAGCACAGTAGTGCTTATAAGGGTTAATACCATTTTTATTATTAGGTCTTTACGATGTTCAGTGGGCTATCTCCTGTGTCAGGCGTCAATACGGCTGATACATGGGTTGAGTTTCAAGTTTCAACGGGTGGCACCACAGCAGACGGACGAGTTTCTAATGTGCCTCTGAACTTCCAGTGTTTGCCTGAACTCAGTGCTAAAATGAACAGCTCCAAGCGTATAAGTGGTGGGAACTTACCCGGAATGCGCAAACCCAAGTCGTGGGGGTATCCCAAAATGCCCATAATTATGACTATTAGGTTATTCAGTCAAGTTAACTAGCACTCACTTGATAAACCTAGAGACACGTCTTTGCGTTAGCTAGTTCATCCGTTATTTTTCCACCTGCACAAATATCTCTCTTTTGATGGGCAATTTGCAGTCTTCAAATTCGTATCCGCAGTCACTACAATTCCAAAAATATTTACCGCGATAATCGCTCCGCTCACTATAGCAGACACCAAGTATTCCAGATGATGGCATGGCAAATATTGTTTTACACTGCAGTACTGTTTCGTTCAACCCCCAAGTGCTTGTAATACCCATGTCAGAAATTACCTCAATATGTCAAAATATTGTGACACTAAATTATATAATATACTAGCATCGGTGGCGGCTTTGCCGCCCCCAGGATTCGAAAGGTTGAGCATGGTGGACTTGTTACGATATCAGGCAGATCACCTAGACTTCTGCTGTGTGTCCACCACTGTGTATCTTGAGTTGGTGCTGCTGTGTATCTGCCGCTGTGTATCCGCCGTTGTGTATCCGCCACTGGGTATCTGCCACTGTGTCTACTGTGTTGTATATCCACTACTGTATCTGCTGCTGTTCATCTACCACTGTGTATCCGCTGCTGTGTATCTGCTGCTACGTATCTAGCACTGTGTTTGCTGTGTTGTATATCTACCATTGTTTTTGCCGTTGTATATCTACCGCTGTGTATCCGCCCCTGTGTATCCGCCCCTGTGAATGTGCCGCTGTGGATCTGCTGCTGTTTATCTGCCACAGTGTATCTGCCACTGTATCTGCCACTGTATATCAACCACTGTGTCTGCTGTGTTGTATATCCACTGCTATATCTCCCGCTGTATATCCACCGCTGTATATTTACCTCTGTCTGCTGTATTGTTGAGAGTGATCAAGTACAAAGAGAGATTGAATTATCTATCGTACAAAAGTGATTGTCTACCGAACTATCTAATGCTAGAATCCATGCCTTTATATGCCTAAGAAATTTGAAGTTCGCTGGAGATGGTAGAGTGGCACCGGCAGTGGCGAATGGCGGGTGGCGAGTGAAAATTTGTGAATGAGTCTACACAAATGACTCAGTGCATTAGCAAGCACTCTCCAATCCTTTCTAGCAGCTTCGATGGCGTTCTAAGAACTTGTAGGTCTTCGGGATAAATCCTGAGTCAACATGTGGATATCCGCCACTGTACCTGCCACTGAATCTGCCACTGCCACTGCCACACGCGCCATGTGGCAAGTTCACCCGACCAACGAGAATGCTTCGAGCAGACAAACCAAGTGTATAACTATTAGATGTTCATAATGAAATACCATTGTTCAGTGCACACGCCCTGAGCTCTCTGAAAATTTTACGCCTTTCAGCCCTAGCTGACTGCTGACAGGATATATACTGATTCCAAAACGGTGATAGTGCCACCCCCGGGCCTATCGGTTGAAGTCCGGTCAGATACGGCGACGTTGCGAGTAATACACCTGAAGTCGCTTTGGCACCTACTATTTAAAGGGCCTAATATGATCGGGTCCGTGATAAAGTGTGATTATTTCACCGTCAGTGCCAGTTTGTGGCGTAATATCACCCGTCCGGAGTTCACAATTTCAGTCACCCGTCATGCGGTTGCCCATGAACCGAGAGGATACGCCACACCAATCGGTAATGCGGCTATATGGATCCAGCGCACAAGGAAAGGTACCATGGAATGTTTTACCTGCTTTTCCATGGCTAGACGATTTGAAGAGCTGTTTCAAGAACCCAAGAATCAGAGGTAATTGCCATTCTGGCTTACTTTGGTATCGAAGTTTTTCACTAGTCTAGACTATATAAAAGCCGCAAGTAGGAAACACTGATCCACCTTAGACTTCGCTGTTAACACTCTGCCTTCTACTGCACTCCCCGACAACGCCCAAGCCACTGCTATCTCTTTCATACATGATACCTCCACAGGAGGCTTCACATATTTCTCTCGAAACCTTTGCCATTCTGCGCGCTCCTACCGCCATGAGCCCGGTTTCTTTTTTCCTGTTTGTGATGACTTGGCTCAGCATGATGTTCCCTTGCGGTCATGCCTTCATTTTCACAGCCGCGCATCCTCCAAATGATCCAAACGGCCCGCGTATTCCCGGAGGATGCACAGATCAACAGCAAAGAATGATCCGAGCTGCGGCCAATGAAGTACTGGATCAAGTTCTCGTCAGAGGATACAACAGACTGAGAAACTTTGATAACGAAAGCAGCGATCTTCAACGATTTTTTGGCATGTTATTTGACGAGGAGGACCCCGATTCTGGACACCTTCAGTATGTCACAGGTACTCACCCGTTGCATTCACTTCATATCATTCCACTGTTATTTCATGCGCATCCAGTTTGGATACTGACGAGTGCAACATCTTTCCAGACATCTTTCGCCAAATGCACCTGAATAGTGCCTTCTTTCATAACCTTAGGATATACTGCGACGATGACCATTTAGAGCCATATAAAGACGGTACGATGTCGTTGATATAACCACCGGTATTTTAACTTTTGTAGGGTGCTAGCTAACGCCTGGCGCCGTAGAGAATGATGTATGGCAACAGTTCGACCATAATCTAGATTGCAATACCGGCGAGAAACACCCGATGAAATCTTTCAGGGATCCCAATCAAGGCGGTGAGTCTACCGGCCTAACTGACTGCCAACACTCAACCTATTGGGCGAGAATTCCTAAGGCCCAAAGGTCAAACGAGAGAATTGTTGACGCCTACACATATGGAATCACACGAAAGTGAGTATCTCTCAGGATACACCACTAAACACACCCGGTTCACATGCTAACTGCCATTGTAGCGGTGTCGATTACTTTGCCACGGTTATTTGCCCATCAACTCTCATGTTTGATCTTCCAGACGATTATAAAACCATGGATGCAGCCACATACGATGACGTTATCCGTGGTATTGATCTCGACGGCAAATTGATTGACGATATCAACATCCTCTCAACCGTCATGCTGCACGAGGTTCGAATGTCACCAAAATGTTGCTATAGCCCTCTTGTAGTATTTTACTAACCAATTCAGTTCACGCACTATCGACCGGCTATGGGCCAAGACAAAGAGACCGGTGATGAAGGGTATGGCTTTACCGGTAGTGTATCGTTGAGGAACCGCGATGCCGACGAAGCCCTGCACAATGCAGACTCGTTCGCATATTTAGGAATGAGTAAGTATTTTACCCCTTTTGCTAACCGCCAGTCGACCTAGTGATACTGCAACTGAACCCTAGGCTGACGCCATCTAGTGATGATGCTGGAGGAGTATCAGTGGGTGGCAGACGATTATGGGGTGGATTGGGAAGATAGGGTTCGGAGGATAGCTCGGTTACGGGCTAAAGTCAAGGCAGCTAAAGTCAAGGCAGCTGAAGCCAAGGCAGCTAAAGCCAAGGCAGGAAGCTAGGAACTAAGAGTGATGTTATAAAGAAAATGTTTCAATCGGGAACACTTTCTAAACCAATTTTCAATTAGCTGTAAACCTTGCAGTACTATTCTTCCAAAGTTGTGCATGCAAAAATTGTAATACTGTACTATTTTTTTGATAGATTTTATGGGCATATGTGTAGTTGGACTAACGTATTTTACCGGGTGACCGCCCATGACCGGGAAACCGACCACCCGCGGGTGGTATTTATTGACTCAAATGACCTGTCTTAACCACTCTCCCTGA
>Ga0307512_10001230_pt1 | contig 37034 bp, 27 predicted proteins | sample 14_EM_MG_FD_200267 | JGI IMG/M metagenome (GOLD analysis project Ga0307512, IMG submission 200267) | Populus trichocarpa ectomycorrhiza microbial communities from riparian zone in the Pacific Northwest, United States - 14_EM | ecosystem: Host-associated > Plants > Roots > Unclassified | place...
AAAAAGCCCGAGGCCTCGTGGGCTTTGAGATTACCGGCCCGGCCCGGCCGCCTCAAAGCCCGCCTGAAAGCCCTCGGGCTGGCCGGGCCCGTTTCGAACACTGGGGAAGACTGACACTGACTATGGCCGCAACACTTTCCCACCCACCGTGTCTCTACCTCGTATTCTCGCAACTACTAAACGCACAATGTAATTCGGCTTAGTGGATGAATGAATCGGTCAACTCTATAGGCCGTACACGAAGGTCATTCTTCCGAGGAAGGGTAGTTGGGAGGGGATCTCCCCCACATACCAGATCATCGGAAGGGGAAAGGGAGGTGGGCACGGCCATAATCTAGATAGAGTGTATGCAGTATGATTAAACCATAAGGTCATTCATCCCCACGATCGAATGTTCAACTCACTGCACCTTGGCCTGTAGTGACCTTGAAGCGCAGCGACCTAGAGTCCCGTGTCATGACGTTAGCCACTTATTTCACAATCGGTTGGGAAGAAGGGAAAAAACTCAAGACGGCAGTCGATAGGATAGAAAGGGTCAGAGTCTATGGAATACCGATAAGTCTCACGGTGGGATAAAGCATACAAATATACTTGGTGTGCAATAGATGATTCGCCGGTGAAGGAACAAAAGACTGAATCAGATGCTATAATCCCGGTACCGAGCTGAGCTTCGAAGCCAGAAAATCGAAGTAGTTGCAGTTTACATGGCGTGGGAGAGGGAGGGTAATCCAGCTCACTATATGTGCCAGACTTCCTGACAACACTGCTAATACGGAAACCCAAAGTGTATGCAGTCAGCGCACTAGTGTGCAGTTCAACGAAAATATTCTTTAAGATTTGCGTCTTTAGCGGCACCAACCATTAGTGCACCTAAAATAATTTGTGTTGCCGCGAAGTATTTTTGGCTCATTATTATTAGCGCAAACGGGCATCATTTCGGGATAAATTATATGCGGCCATGATGCCCGTTTGTCGCTAATATTATTGCAGGGATTTCCACATGCCGCGGCGTCGAGCTAGCGCTTAACGGGCATGGTGTTACCTATGAAATCGTGTTATTTGCGCTTAGCATTCTTCCGGATCCGCACGTGCCAAGCCGGGCGATGTGGAGTACAACCTAAAATCACTCGAACGCGGCAACGTTCGGCAAAAGACTTAGCCTTCATGCCGTAGCGCGTTTGATTGCGACGTACATAGTTTTACGCCACATAAGGCTAAGTTGACGTCTAGCACTCTCTAGCAAATACCACGATGGCTACTACCACTAACACACCTCCTTCTCCATGTAACACCGCCCTCGTCGTTTCCCGCCCCAATTGCTCCTGCTCTTGCTCTTGTCTGCACTCCTCTCTTTCATCTAATTTGTCCTACATTTAGAACGTACCTACCCACCCTCATACTGCTAGTCGGGTACTCCCCTTTTCCTCAACGCCACGTAGCTCTGCCTCTTGCAATTGCTGTTCCTTGCCCAGCTACCCCCGCTGCTCACAATTCTGAAATTCTCTGGCCCTGCTACCGGGCACTGCTACATACTCTATGGTCTGATCTACTACTGGTATATGATACATCGAAGAAATTCACGTGCCTTGGTTCTAGTCAACGTGTTTCCAAGCCAATTTATTGTACTGACTCAGGCTCGGTCAAGCCCATACCTACCCGACGGCAACCGCCATGCTGGTGTCAGCTACCCCGAACTGCAGTGGATTGCCCTCGAGGATTTGCGGTAACAACCGCGACTACCCCGGTGATCAGTCAGACGCGGCGGCACCCGGGAGTGGTATTCTTACAGTGGAGTACAGTCTTCAGGATTAAAAATTTAATATGGAAACACAAGGTTAGTAGCTGGTCAAAGTTTTTCTGTTGAACTACCGCTTTGGCTATTCACTGTTCATTCATATTGGTTCGGTCGTGAGTACCTATTGTCATTATCGTTTTAGACATTTTTCCGGGTCTCGCCACATCCCCACTAAATTACGTCGTGTAGATGTGGGAGGGTCGACTTTGCCTAGGAGAGAGGTAGGCGGGCCAGTGGCCTTGTGCCCTCCGCCGACTGAAGACCGAGGAAGTTCCGGGGAAAAATGGGTTAAATATGACATGACCGCTATGCGGCCGACCGGTTAGGTAACGACACTGGGCACCCCCCCTACGGGGGTGAATGCAATATGATTACAAACAAACAAACAAACGTCGTGTAGATTAGCTCGGGTTAGTGCGCAATAAGCGAGAGTTTGGTTTCTACTAGCGTAAAAAGCTTTTCATCACTTCAACGTTACACAGCAGAGTATCATACGATATCGGTAAAGATAGAAAGACGTTTACTGGTGATTTGGACATGTTGAGATGACTATGGAGATGAGCTGTTAAAAGACTGCCAGAGCGGCAATCGTGAATCTTACATTACCGTTCACACTAGTGTCATACGCCTCATGCAATTCCAACAAAATTCACAGCTGCTTCGAATTCGTTCAGTAGGTCTTATAAGCAGTTTACCTACAACATATGACTAAGACATGCCGTCGCGTTAAGGACGGTGAAAAGGGAAAGCGACATTCTTAAGAGAAACATCCTAGTTGAGGACTGGTGGGTACGAGCACATGGACCACGAGGGTGTGGAAGACATACCCTCTCATGTTGATCCACAGCCAGTTCTAGAACCATGCCAACACAACTCGGAATCCATTTATATATTATAGAGCTACTATGTGCCAAAGGAAGCCCAATTAGGCTCAGAATTGGTGGAGCTATGGGAGGATGGTAAATCTTCCTCCTCGTCGCTCCAGACAAGCTACCTCCATAGCCCCGCCGATTCTTCGTAAAATTGGACGCCCTCTAGCAGAGAGTAGCTCTATTATATGTAGATGGATCCTGTGTTTTCGTTGGCTTGGTGCTGGAACTAGCTGTGAGCCAGTAAGAACACCACTAGGGGGGGTAGAGAATACTCACCCCTTATAGCGATCTACAGCAGTTCAAGCACTGGGCCAACGACAATGCGCAATCCATCTACGTATAGTAGATTTACTCTGTGCTAAAGAGCATCTAATTTTACCAATAATTAGCAGAGCTATGGGGGTAAATAAAAGTCCGCCTGGTTCATATATTCTCACTCATATTTATAACTTCATCAAATGCTTCAAATCTTGTTCAACTGACTTCCAATTTTTTATTGATATATAGCCCTTGGATTTATATATCGCTCTATAGTCTCCGCTTTTTTCTTCATTTGGTAGTTGGTGAGTAATTTGCGATTTCGAAAAAATCCCGAGATTTACACTAGTGTATGTGAATTCAGTATGTGTTGTGCACCAATTCCAGTAGGTCATATACGAGGTCGTCCTATAATACATGAGGTCGACACAAGAGGTCGTAAATTAGGGCGAAAACGTGCACAAACTAGTGAAATTGAGTGATGATGGGCATGAATTGCCTTACCCGATGATCCGCTGTATATAAGTTAAGTCTCTCTCCTTCTCTCTTTCTCTGTATCACAGAATCTACACACACGGTTCTCCCCTACGTACTATAGCAACACCCGCTGAAGCCTACAAATGGGTGGCGATCCATATATGCAATACCGGATGTTACGATATAGGGAGAACTTTGTGTATGATGGACTAAGGTAAAGAGAAGCGAAGAGAAAGACTTGAGATATATACAAGAGACATCAGCTCCAGTTACAATGGTTTGTATCAGTTCTGCAATGTCTCAAATCTTATACATTTTCCGTACTAGGGATGACCATTTCGGTTCACGAACTGCGGTTGCTGGTTCACAACATTTACAATCTATCTCACGAACTGGTGAACGTTTGCGAACCGTCTCCTATCATCGACTACATTGGTCTGACATACAAAATTATTTCTGGTTCGCACTCCCGGCTAACGTCCCCTACACCGGGCCCATCCTGCAATGGATGACTCACCAGTACTTCATTATCCTCGAACTTTGGAAAATAGTTTGTATAAATATTGGCTTCAGAATCTACGGAGATCGAGATACTCCTCCTAGCTATTTCTTATTACCGGCATTCTTCGCATTGATCTGTCTCCGCTAACCTAAACCAAGTCTTTGACAGGTCTAGAATTAGGATAGATCCATCTGACATCCATGCTCTCGTCTTAAATTTGAGTACACAATGTGAACTCACATTTTTCTGTAGGAGTGCGCTGGAGGCGACTCGGACACCTCTCTGCATCAATATCGAATCATATCTATGCGATACGGAGTCTGGAGACCATTCGCTAGATATTTGCCGCGGTAGGCTGCATGACGTCTTCACCACCCGACTTCAAAATTTCGCCGCAGAAAGGTCGAGAAAAATTACGATAAGAGGTGGTGCTTCCCTCCAATAGCTGCTGCCTAAGCTTTTGAGCACATGCTGTGAAAGCCGGTACAGAGATTCTCATTTCTTGCATTGGCTATGTGAATTATCAACTACGGGTGAGGATAACTCCCGGGAGACTCACTATAGCTACTGAATTGTACGAGAGTTCCGTTTAGAAATTGCGACCACGTATGCAGTTTCATATGTTGCATATATCCTATCAGTCTTTCCATGCAGCAAATTTGTATCAGGTGCAGATCAACCAATTCAAATGCAGCACAGCGAAGACACATCACACCCACCCCAACTAGGTGTCGTAACTTGATTGGTTCGTTGGTTCACTCTGCAGCTGTAATTATGTTCGCAAATAACAAGTCTTGTGAATATACTAAATCAGTTAAATACGTTGCACTTACATTCAAGAACTGAATATGCAACCTTTAGCTGTAAGCAGCTAAAGCCTGGTTGAGCGCTAAACTCTGCGGATTGGGTACATTTAGCTTAAACGTTTGCTCACTGCAGCTAGAAGCACATTCAACTTCATGTCACCAGACTGGAGTGTCGATCATCGGCAACCCACTCAATATGGCCAGAGTAATATGGTTGGTCCAAAGGAGCATTAGGCTGATAATTCTTTTCACGATCGGGATCATCTGCATGACAACGAAGGTCCTAGATGCACTCTCGAGCACGGCAGTGAACGAATAGATGTATATAAGGAGAAAGAATTTCAAATTATATAGAAGACTGATAGTTGTATATAAAATTACTTCTAAATTCAGAGCCACACTATGTCGAAACCCTCTCTCCGACGTCGTGATTTGATAAAGTCATTTTTTGGCTTCCCCCGAAACCCGGACTTTGATTCAGATCACATGACTCTACCCGCAGATGTTGTCTCTATTAGTGAGGAGCCATTACAAACATCCGGCATTCACGGAGCGGAAGTCGACCTAGAACCCAATTCATCTGACTCGGACAGTCAGAAATCAACAGCGCTTGCTCTGACTGACGAAGGGTGCGAAGGCACTAAGTGTGACTCTGAAGCCGAGTACTCCAGCCCCGAGTCGCTGCCTGACAAGCCCAAATCAACAGATCAAGAGAAGTTACCAGATTGTTGTGGCCACGACAGCCTCGGCAACGCCTCTGGGAATTTTGCGGAAGAGGAGGACGAGGATGACTTTATTCCCCAAGAGAAGGTACCCAAAGAATGTCTAGAAAGCAGATGTAGGGGTGTTCAAGACCCCAATACTTTTTGGTGCAACCTTTGCCGCATTACGGTTTGTTCCGAATGCTGGGGTCTTCAGACAGCGCATAAGACTAAGGATGCGAAACGACACAAACAAATAAAGCCTCAGGATCAGGACATGCTTCATCAAATTTTGCGTAACGAAAAAAAGGGAGAATACGACATGCTTGATTATAGTTCTAAATGGTTCGGTGTGAAAGTTCGCGGAAAGAGCGTTTCACTTACCACAACAAGCCGATACCGTGAGCTGTCAATGGATACCGAATTTGGATCTGAGCAATATCCGGCCTTGATATCTTTTGTTGGAGAAACTGGAGCGGGAAAGAGTACGCTGATCAGCGCCCTATCAAAGGTAGTTAGTGACTCTTCCACTGAATGTTGCTTGTAAATAACATTTCTTAGATAGCTATCAGAGACAACGAAGACCCCGGGAAGTCCACACTGCTGTTACCTCTGCTTGGAAATCAAGGAAATCCAGATGTTCCAACTAGCGCTGATGTGCATTTGTTCCCGGACCCATTGACTTCGAATAGCAGAAGGCCTTATTTGTATGCCGATTGTGAAGGCCTGGAAGGCGGAACTGGTGACCCGATTGTGACGATAAAGGAATCCCGGTTACGAAAGAAATTCGACAGGATTGGTTACAAAAGCCAGAGATTCCAAGAACTCAAGATCAAGTGGGCAAAGGGTGATCAAGCATGTCGTGGATGGATGGTGAACCATCTTTATCCTCGTGTCCTATTTACGTTTAGTGATGTGGTGTGCTATGTGACCAGAAACTTCCGGTACGCTAGTTTACGTTCTTCAGTATTCATACTCAGTTACTGATTAGGAATAGTACCATCGAAGTTGTCATAAGTCGACTAATAGGTTGGGCGGATACAGCGTTACAGAAATCTATAAATCAGCCAATACTTCCATATGCCATCATTGTGGTGAATGCTCTAGAGAATGTATGTATTAGAATTCGGGTCTTCTATCGGTAAGCAAACTTACAGCTTTCTTCAAGTCGGCAGGGGAAAATAACGAACGGTTCAAAAGTACCCTGACGGATTCACTACTTTCTAAGCATGCGAAACGTATCACTACCGACCCCACGCTTTTTAAGCTAGTCACGGAGTGGGGCAAACGAGGGAGGAGAATCGAAACTCTCCACGAACTCATCTTGTGTTACTACAGTCGTATAAGAATAGTCTGCATCCCTCATATGAACTCTAACAGCCCAGCCAATGTGCTCATCGACCTGTATGAGAAGCTATATGAGGAGATAAAAGAAGCATCGATCAAGACCGAAGCATTGAGACACGAAGCTGAGCTCCTTATGAATAGTGCGGATCTAGATCTGTACTTTGGCTACGCATTTGATCATTTCTCGACCAAACCGAGTGTTCCGTTCAATTTCCTCAATGCGGCACTTGATCACAACCCGGTTCGAGCGACATACAAAACACATATCACACGTGCTGCTTCAATCATCACTGGAGGTCAAGGACAATCTCAACGTTTCAAAACCGTTGCACAGGTGTTTGACGCACTAACAACACTGATTTCGTCAAGTATACTGCTTGACGTTTGTAGAAAAGGCATTCCTCAAAAAAGTGCTCGCCCAGCCCCAACTGCCAAACAAATGTATGCTAACAGAGGTTAAAGATAGTGCCGCAACTGATGTTATTAAAAGGTACACGCAATCTTGTGAAGATGCTTACAAAGATTTCTGTCAACATCACTGGCGCTGCAGCTACACGGACAAGAAGACCGGCCGCCGTTGTGAAAATGTTGCCAGCAAACACCTGAAAGGCCATCAGCTTGAAAATGGAAAGATTGTTGCTGTTGGGAATTATCTTAGGACTGATGATATCGATCCAGATACAAATCTTCCAGCTCTCATACGAGCGATTCTGTCTGAGTACAAGCGTCTCTCGCAGCGTTGCAATGGCGATAAGAGCGTCGGGATTTCTGAAGCGGTTAAGCTCCACCGGGAGATATTAGGACACCATCTTTACCTCAAGATATGGAATGGTTCAAAGGTTCCAGGTTCGTCGTCACCAGTGGCCACGGCTAGCCACAGCACTTGCCTTAGCTGTTTGTTTTCTACACCTGGTATTGTAGGGCCATGCGGTCACGTTCTTTGCGACGCCTGCGTGGAAGACTTCTCCGAACATGATGGAGATTTCCGCACCGTACGCTGTCCGCTTTGTGGCATTACTAGCTCTGGGAAATCGAATGAGCGGGATACCTGGACTCTTAAAACAGATCCTCTATGGGTGGCGCCGCGTGTCTTGTCACTGGACGGGTATGTTGCTAGAGCAGCTTCCGTGCTAATTCAACATTACTCACCTTTTATAACTAGGGGTGGCGTTAGGTCGATAATTCAATTGAAGATTTTATCTTCTAGAAACAGATATTGACTTGGGTCTACCAATACAAGAGTTTTTCGACTCAATTATAGGCACAAGGTATAACAACACCTATCAGCGATGGACTTCCTGCTAATCTTTATGGCAGTGCTAGCGGTATTATTGCCCTCGGACTCGGAGTAAGTCAACTGTCGGTGGAGGATTGCAGCAAAATGTTCGAAGAATTCGCCAAAAAAGCGTTTACAAAGCGAAGAGGGTCTCAGTGACCTGGTATTAAATACCTTGTTGAGGCGGTAAATGAAAGTCGGTATGAGACCACCGGACTGAACGCAGTATTAAAGGAGCCGTTTGGGGAGGGGAGAATGTTTGGAGAGGCAAGCGACTTAAGTGCCAGGAAAGAATCGAAAGTTGGGGTCACTATGACGTCGTCTGCGGGACATCCCTATTTAGCTACAAATTTTAACCGCCCGATGTATGAGAAACGTATGTCTCCCGTCTAATTATTGAAGACAACGTTCTAGAGCTGACTAGCATAGTAATGGGATATGAATTCTTACGGGCAGAAACGAAAAGCAAGGAATTAAAGGTCTGGGAAGCGTAAGTCCCCAGCTCGGCCATATTTAGAGGGTTGATGACAGATCTAATGTATGACTAGAGCACGTGCCACAACTGCGGCACCCAGATATTTCAAACCGTTTCACCACCAAGCCAGCGGCCACATTTTTGCAGACGGCGCATTAACATTCAACAATCCCGTACAAATTGCATATAACGAAAGCAAACTACTCTGGTCGGACCATCTACACCCGGATATTCTTCTATCAATCGGTACGGGATCAGTACGAGAACCAGAGCTCCAACCGGAACCGACACTAGAGGGAGAAAGTCGGAGTGCTTGGAGATATCTGCATCGACTAAAGGTCATTGTTACACACCATACTGAGCATTTCATGAATTCTCAGAAGGCATGGGACAACTTTTACGCGAAGCAGCTTGATGGTGCACGAGATCTACTCGACAGAGACAGAGAACTGAAATATCGCCGTCTGAACGTCGATTTCACGGATCAAGTCCCTAAACTTCACGAACACGAGCAGTTGCCTCTCTTGCAGTCGGAAGCAAGGAGTTTCTGTGAGAAAAACCAAACCCTCATCAGAGATACGGCTTCCCAGCTGGTTGCTTCTCTATTCTACCTGAGGGTTGAAAAATGTGCCCGAGTGCAGCCGGACTTCCAATGCAATGGTATGTCCAAGATCTTAAAGCGATATTATAAACTAACAAGGTAAGGTATTATCCAGTGTCGACTCAAAGCTGGCTCAAAGCCGCTGCAACGACTTTATACAAAATTGCGAAATGCACAGGAAGATTCTTCCGATAGATCCGCCTTCACTGTCGATATTGGTGATGACCCCCAATTCTACAATCTCGATAGGCTTAGCGAAACAACTGGTAATCCCTTCGAACTTCCTATCGAGTTCAAAGTTCGCTCAATTGATGAACCCATACGTATCTACATCTCCTACGGCCAACGGGACGGAAACACTCCGTTGATCAGTGGATTCCCTACTACTTTTCGCCAGCTAACTACGCTCAAGCTCAAAGAACGGTACCACGGGCGTAAGACATGTCTTCCACTTGCTGAAGTGGCATATTCTGCAAAGGAGGATTTAGCCGTTAAGGTAGATCCAGGTGTATCATCTAGGGACGACGTTTGAATGAATATGTAGTTTCATTATTTACCTGTTATAGTACACAGTGTATTGAGTTCATTTAACAGCCGTGCATGTGTAAGCACTTGTTACTGTTTAGACGTACGGATACGGGCTTATAGCATACAGCGCGCTTACAAGCCCGCAGGTCTACGGTATATATGAACGTAAAAGCTCCTACTATAGAGATACAATCAACGATCTTCACTAAAAAGTAACAGGTTATGAGCCCGCGGTCGCTACCATCTCAAATTTATTTATATCTCATGATGTACAAGAGCCTCCACAACCCTAACCATGCCACGAATGACCTGACTAAAACCACTTAAAACTTGACTTTTATCGGTAACGCTGGCCCCAGTTATCGCCCCCAGTCGCCCTGATCGGGCCCTGGTCTGGCGGTATGTTGTGCGGAGTAGATGATGATTCTGAGGCTTATATGACGGGTGATGGGCCGTTTCCACTTCTGGTGACGTATGAGAGAAACTTGAACTCAGAAGATTCACGTGGCAAATATTGAAGTTGACGGTGCAAAGTAGACCGACATGACGCACAAATTTCCTAGACCGCCTCAAACGTCATTCTCACCTCAGCCAGTGGTGACTTCCACAGCACAGAAACCATTAATCTTACGTCAGCCACATAGGTGTAGTGGTAAAACTGCGGATTGGAAAAATTCTCTCGTGACCAGATTTCTAGCTTAGCTTGCAAGCTCGCTCGGCCGCAAAAATTATTTTCGTAGCCTGGGTACCAGATAAAAAGGGAAGACCCCGGCAGAGAATGCAATCGATTTTGGAGGCTGTTCAGCTCTTGTGGGGAGATAAGTAGTCAAGGTGCCAAGTGGCTGGGCGCGTGGGGTGACCCTGCAGCTGTCAACGGGGATCATCCCAGTTGTGCCTTGCATCTTGCGCGAGCGGGAAGATCGACAGATAGCCGATGTGTACCGGGCGCAGGGAACATTCTCGCATCGAGGCCTCAGGTGGCCCTGGAAAAAAAATAGTCGACTTATTATTGGTTACCTGTTATTTTCACGATAAGAGCATACGCAACCAAGGCGCTAGTGCTACGGAAGGTCAAGGTTCTGGATTTGCTTTTTTGGAGGTTTGGACCGAATCATACTTTCGACCTTTCGACCTGCCCCAATAATCCCAGCCAATTCACCTAGTTATCACAGGTCATCTGAATAGTGCAACTATTAACTATGATTCAACGACAATTCCTGCTAAAGTACCTATCGCGCGTGCACACCTAATGGTGCGACATGGGAATAATAACTCACGGGAGTTTATGATCAGATATGCATTCCTTACGAGGTCTCGGCACACTGCGCACAATGAATTGTACCACCTCTTCCACGTAAATCTAGGAAAAAGAAACTTATACGCTAACCCACCGCTTATTAGCAGCAACATAATCTCTATTAGTGGCGCAAAATTTCTCCCGAGCCCTCCGATACCGGTAAAAAAAACCCCCCCAGGTCTCTTTAGCATGGAATCCCAGAATCTGGCCCTGCTCTGATTCAAGAATGACTGCCTGTTACCATACCCGGTGTACTTTATAATATGAGCTACTTAACTAAGTCAAAATATATCATTTTGCATAGCTCATCGATATCTTATCTACCTACCTACTTACTTCAGTTCGCCAACTTTAAGTGCACAGCGCAGGAGGAATACGATTCCTATATCGCTTCTAATTTTTCTTAACAGTTTGGAGTATTCAATACTGTTCGATAAATTCTTGTACATGCAGCACAAAACTCGCATTATCATCCCATGGTAAATTGTCCACAAAATCTCCTTTTGGAAAGTGACAATGATAAATACCAACCACTGTAGCTTAAGTAACACTGCGAGTTATAAAAAATTTATCGTAACTCACGACGAAAGGGGCCAACAAAAAATTCTTAGGCACGTTATTATATCCTAAATTGTTTTGTAGATGGTCAATGATTCTCCATCGCAGTTTGGAATTTATTTGGTTCTCTTTGGAAAGGCTCAGAATGTGTGACCAATTTTGAACCTTTTCGGAGGTTCCGAAATATTCCGAAATGTCGTCACAAATTATAAATCAGACGGATCTCCCAGTTTGTCATTGTTGTTGTCATGCTTCTAAAGAATGAACGCAAATATCTGCGCACTGGATACAGCGAGGCCCGGTTTGATCACTCCAAAGATGGTCTTAAGGCGGTGTTAACATTGGGAGCTCAGTTCTTGCGTAACCGTGAAAGACAACGTCTGCAAGAGTGCGTCTCTGTTCTTTGTTGCTAGGCTACTCATGACATCAGTGATCAGCGCAAACTAAGCACATGTTATTGAGTTCGCAAGTATGTGTATGTAAGCCAGCCGCAATACCCACTGCAAAGGTACGCCAGACATCACCATCCCACGCGGTTCCTTTTTTGCACCGTAGAGCCATGAACCCTTTCTGTTTATCTCGAAGTTTCTCGTTGCTATTTCTAAATTGCAGCCTAAATAAGTTAACAAAATAAAAGAACTTAGTGCAATATGGTATATGTGGCTATGTTGACAACCATTACTTATATGGACTATTCTCCCGTCTTTCTGCATACTTCTCCTAACAACCATTTCGATCAACATAAACCTCAATCTATCAGGTAATTTATACTTCGCGTTCCCTGATTTCAGTTCTAAATCCTCTAGTCAGAATTAACCTACGTAGTCAATCACAAATCATGATGCCCCTGGCCAACGCCAACGTTAACTAGGGGCCCAAAAACCAGGGCACCAGAAATACGTTGTATACAAAGTACGCTCCGTATTCCCGGCACACGCAGTACCAGCATCGCCCGCGGGGATGCCTCCACCCACGGTAAATACAGGTAGAGTACCTATAGTACGAAACCAAAAGCCCTATGCTAACCACGGCACTGCTTCCTCAGAGGCGCAACATTCCCATTGCGGCCGTGCCGAAGTTGCGTGAGTAATCCTCCGTGTGGCAATGTTTGGAGTAACAATGGCAGCGACATGCTACTGATGTTTTTCATGTGTGTATGGCGCTGTGTTAGAGATTTAGAACTGCAACTAGCGTTGGAAAGGTAGTTCGGTACTGTTAGACGGTGTACTGGTTTTTCAATGGGGAGTCATTTGTTACTGATTTGGAATATAATGTCAGTCTGTTGAGGAATTGTATGTTTCAAAATATCCTTCTAGAATTCCACTCGCTACATCGAAACACACTTATCTCCACCTCATCTTTATGTGGGACCGCGCATCGCACACCCAAGACGCTACCCAAAACTTATATCTTTCCATTTTTAGGTCACCCGACATCAGTCGAATTTTTCCCAATAAACCTTTCTCTCGTTTGTTGCAATATCCCTCGCTCGCACATTCACTGACTAAAACTGGCGCTGTACTTCACTCCAACAACCGTCGCCCCTATTCCTCTCTTGTTACCCAAAGTTAACCACCTCCCCGCGCCCCAGCCGCCGCCGCCGCTATCATCACACGGACTCATACTTATCCCTTCTTCTAATCTCAAAAGCCAGTCCCAGTTCACCGGGAGTAAGAGAAATTACAACCTGGTATAAGATGTAGCTTGTAATTCAACTATTTAACATGCTTCACCATTAGCTCCTTCTCGTTTTTGCTCTACACAGAATTTCAGTCCCACTATATTGATACAATCAACACTTTATATCAATTTCCCATGTGACTAGCTCCATTCCAAGTCGCATCACTCGAGTCTTGACGCAATTCTTGATATGTTGATATGTAGCTCGCAGATATCTGGAATCATGCAATCCTGAATCCCTAGAAAGATAATTCATAGTCTAGAGAGGTCCTGACTGTTCCCAGCCACCTCTTGGCACGTCACTTTCTGACGAATTCTGCCCCCTCCCAAGAGACTATTCGGATTCCGAAAACGGAGATCGCCTATTGGGGTGTCGCAACCAGCTTCCGAGTTAAACGGGTTCCGAACCTGACATAAACAGGTCCTGCCCCTGGATACAAAACCCGGAGTGTACCACGCAACCCCCAGTGCCCGAAGAGAAATTGTAATTGTCCTCGAACAAGCCGCAGTCAACAGCCTCAGCAGATACAATCGATCACCCTGGATTAACGCCCCGGGATTACACCAGAACAATGACCCCGGTGGCCAGTGTCGGTGCCCAGGAGAATTGTGAATGTACGCTGCGGAGGTGCGGACTGTATTAAAAATCGACTCACGACCCTGCTGAGATATAAGATGCATTCCTTAGCCCGGTGAAAAGGACTTGAACCAGATAGAGCAGTAGCCAAAGCTTTACTACTGTATCACGAAGCCAACTTACTGAAAATAAAGCATTTTCAATTCATGCACAGGTCTATTTCACCCGTGCCATCTTTATTGCATATACAGGTCTCAGCCGGAGATGAGTCTCGTATGGCCGGAGACGGAGGTGTCTTGTATGGCCGGAGACGGAGATGTCTTGTATAGCCGGAGATGACTGTTGACTCTGATACAGGCTGATGGCATTCAGCCGTACTTGCACTTTCATATATATTGGCCTTGTGGCCCTCTTAGATAGAATACAATCAAGCTTCTCTAGCATCACTATTTCAACAATCTTCACTATCACCATCACCAGCTCACTACCACCCAGTGTTTGCAATGGGCTTGGCCGGCCCGCAGTCAGGCGGCCCGCAGGCTGCGCCAGGCCAGGCCGTTAGGATAATCTACAGCATTATAAGTTATAACGGAATTATCGCCATCCAGAACATCTACTTAGCAACGACTGTCATCAGTCGCGCAATTGCCGTTCGACCCAATTCACATACTGCTCTCGTCTTTTGGACTTTGGACGCCAGCAAAATAGACCAACTCTAGAATCTTTACATGTCAGTTTTTATTGAGAAGCCCGTGTAGTATGTTAACTATTGGCTGGGGTCTCCCTTGTGGTTACTGTTGTTTCTACCCACCGTACCATTGACAAACGTCGATCTAGTACACAACACATCTCTGCATCTAAGTGCTAACATTGAAAAAAACCCAACTACCAACATTGCAAAACTACCCATTATTGCGATAAATTCTTTCGTCTCGTATCGACGCACCCTAGACTGAAATGTCACTCTGTTAAAAATCCCGCTCAAGACCGTCCCAGTAACTGCCTGTCCATCTCCATTCACCATCAGCATACAGCTATGTGCTGGATTTGTCCAAACCAGGGAGCCGCATCTGAGCAGCTGAGATCACCGATGAGAGGGAAGTAAAGAGAGTTGTTCCAGGTAGTGTTTTAGTGTGAAATAAATGCACTTTTCCAAAGGGCTGTGTCCTGCGGTCAGCTGCAATGTTAGTTGCGTGTGCATATGCATGTGGTGAGATAACGCTGTAAGTCAGCCACCCTGTTGTGATGTGTCACATGGTTTGAGACAATGCCCTCTTAGTATCAATGATATAAGTTGTCTCGTATTAACTTACGTGTATGAAATTGTCTATCTTGCTTGCACAGCCTTGCCTGCTGCGTGCATTAATACTCTAGTTAAATAGAGTGAACAAAGAGTTTCTATTCATACTCGGGACATTGCTGCGTATTTGTAATTTCACCATCTCTTTGCGCCCTCTATTGTCTTGTCGCTCTTCAGTAGTCAGGAGGCAGATGCGAACTAAATAAATCGAATCACAACACTGTGAATTATCATTGCACCATCTTTCTATATACACCCAATTTGCCACAGCTTTACAGCCCGACCGCAAATACAAACACCATGTTTTCAACGCGCAACTCTGCACTTGTGTCACACTCTGATGGAATGTTTACCCGCTACTCCACCTCCACGATTCGCACCAACAGCTACCAGGTAATCCAAAGCGACCTGATTGAATTTCTTTCAATTGTCCAAAAATGCGATGTCGACTACCTCCCCATTACATAGCAGCGTACTCGTAGTAAACTCGGCCAGGGTTGCTCTGGGGACGATAAGCCAGTCTACTTTCAACACCAAGCTGCCTCTCGTATTCAAGCGGTTTCACAACCTCGGAGATTCAGACAAAGACTTTCTGTCGCTGATATCAGAGGTACTGATCTTGAGTCCACCTCCTATTCAAAGCCACCTAAATATAGTCAATCTTGAGGGAATTTGCCAGGAAATCATACCCAGGACAGGGAGAGCTGTCCCTGTACTGGTCTTTGAGAAGGTAGTATAGGATCTATAATAGTTCATGAATGTGAGCGAGTGCATGAATATGTCGATAGATGATCGTTTAAATCTGTGCCGACATTGCCAGTGCCATCATGGCTTTGCATACCTACGGTCTGTCATTCTAAAAGATTTTCGTCATGCGACTTAACAAGAACACAGGTGTAATTCATGGCGACATCAAGCCCGGAAACATGCTAGTTTTCAAGGATGCAACAGGCAAGACGACAGTAAAGGTAACTGCCTTCGGGTATTCCACCTTTGCCACCTGCGAGGAAGGATGTGTTTATTGCCGAAGTCGAGGCTGTGGAATGGACCCGAGCATCATTTTGGGGGGTTCCACGTCCGTGAAGCCAGAAAGACAGATGTGTACTCTTTTGGTATGCTTTGTCTTTGGCTTCTGTTTCAAATCAGCATGCCAGATATTCCACACACCACTGGAGAAGGCACGACTAAGTCGATTTCGTTCACAGCACCCCCTGGTCCTCGCACATTTCTTGAGCAGTTAAAGGATGAAGATCAAGTAGAGCATATGGCCAATCAACTGATCGAATCAATGTCAGGCTTGAATACTGTACCAAGGATTTGCCTGAAAGAACTTTTCGGCTGGACTGTTCAGCTGAATCCCAAAAAACGGATATCTGATCTTGAGAATTTAATGGGTCTTTTTCGCCAAGAACAGTAAGTTTTATCATTTATACCAGATGCAGGGCATTCCCTAAGATGTTTAGAGCAGCATTAGATATCGCACCATTTCAAACCAAGACGAAGCTTCAAGCGCAAACAGATTTCCGAGTAATTACCAATTGATTTCAATATTACTCCGAAGAAACCAAGCTGAGCACGGTTTTGATTCAAGCTTGCCAAACACCTCGCCGATCTCGTGGCAGCCGACTATCGTTTGCGGTCACAAATCAGAGACAGCCTCGAAAAGAAGTACTTCAGGAATCAAAATCCAGCCATTGCCGCCTACACTGTCTTCCAGGTTGCCTTTGGTTATCAAATTGGATTTGGGGCCAAGTCAGATAAAAATAAATGTCATATGTGACTACAGAGAAGTGACAAATGTCTCCAGGATCTAAAAGTTGAAAAAGAAGTAGTACAACCTACTTTTTGGAAGAGTGGGAAGATGCGCAGTTTCAGCGGAATTGTTCGAGTCAACCTTATTGACCAATATCGAGCATAGGAGTTCCACAAATTAGTGCAAGACCGGAAACAATGTCAGAGTGAAACTAGTGATATGACCCAAGAGTTTAGAGAGTTCGATTTTATCCCTTTGCCGGTAGCGGGCCGACAAAAGGGCCTGCTTTCGCGTGTGCTGCGCCTTGTCGCTTACCACAGCACAGCCACCCACTTAACCCCCCCCCCTAGAGTATTATGAATTGAAATACAACTAGTAGAAGCTTCTATTTCTGAATTCTTGTGACAGTGTGGCAAATTCTGGGGTGTTGAGTTCCATATAAATAGCAGTACTGTAGAGATTATGAGAGTACCATCCTCCAGCCCAGTGGCAACCACCTTCCCACTTCCCATCTACCACACCACAACAACCATGAGCAGAGAAGCCATCAGACCACCGGGAAAAATGACCATGCGCGGCGCGCAGCTCATAGGGAGCCAATCGATATTTCTTTCAGAGTCCCAGGATAGCGAGTACCCTTGTATTTGTTGCGGCAAGAATTGACTGTTTGAAATAGGTCATTAAGCAGCAAGTCGAGGTATCTAGCTCCGCTATAAAATGTGGTGGATAAGCTTTCTAAGTAAGCGCAGTAGATGCTCGGGTATGGGCATAAAATCGGACACGGGTCTGGGATAAAATTAAGCAGCTGCGGTTAGCTGAAATAAAGGATTTGTATAGGAGCATTGACCACCAACAAGATCGTATTTCCATCCTTTTTGTCTCTCAGCACCCACCCCGCTGTTTAGAGACGCGGGGTTTTTTTTCTGAATTATACCCACATCTGAGCACGTGGATATTAAGTACAAATCTCGCTTATCGTGCACGTACGAGTAGAACTAGTGCCGGTTATATATAGATCCGGCTAATTTAGTAGCGTAGAATGATATGAGATCTTAGATAAACCGAAAGCTTATCTTCACTTCAACACCCACACACTATAGTATTCCACACTAGTGTATCCCGAATTCAAACAGTACCCACTGGGTTTTCTTCTGTCGCAGCAAGCGATTAGTTCGGCCCAGATACTGTAGCGAGCGCGAAGCTTCGGACGTTATGTTTCGCAGTGCCGTAGGGCAGCAATAACCACCAATTTTTGTCAGTCACAGCCAGGCCACTTGGGACTTACTGTATCTGAATCTTCTTTCCTCATTCCGGGAGAAGCCGGGAACTAGACACCATCACCATCAAGCAGAGTTGTCAACTCATGTTCACTCAATTACACGACTACATACGTACACATAACTTTAGGGCGAGACTAACCAATGAAGAGTATTACAATTGTAAGAGGCAAATGTAATTCCCCCAATGGCTAGAACTCCCATTACTAGCGATTCCCGCTGCTTTCTAAAACCCAACACCAGTAATAACATCTCGCGATGCTTTTGAGCATTCCACATGCTTTGAGTCCATTGTTTTAATATATCAGCTTGGGTATGTATCCCAGGAATGTACCAGAGACTTTTCCAAACACGATGCCGAAATTTGTATGAAGATGTATAGGAAAATTTATCGGTAGAAACATTTTCGGGTATCTTAGAGCCTGAACTGTATGGGCACGAAAGGCATTTATGATATTTGACCGAGTGATAGCCTCATGATGCGAATGGCGAGCTACTTACCGAGCAAGTAGACTCAACTGACTATGGACCTCAATGACAGCATACGCCCGCTCTTCCACAAGTTATTATCAATTCGTTCCTTAATGCAGACTTTTCCAGGCTTAGCTTTCCTCAAAAGTTCGGAATTTATCCGTTACTTTAACGGACAGCAATTTAACCTCTCACGTAGTACAGATTCGGCTACTGAAGTGGTCGCTTTATCCTTGCCAAATACGTTGTCTATATAGATTAACTCGGGTCAGTGCGCAATAAGCGAGAGTTTAGCTTCCGCTAACGTGAAAAGCTTATCATCACTTCAATACCTACATGCACGGTCAGGGTTGTCTCTGTAGAGAGAGACTTTCACTGGTGAGGTGGAGATGTTGAGATGATCATGGAGGTGAGATTGATTGGACGATATGGACCTAGATTAGATGGCGCAGGTTCCTTGCCGCGGATATGTGCCGTGGACAAGCTCAGAGGGGAGTTGTTGTTGCTGTTTATTCATACTGTATTCACTCTTACTTGAGTATGACAGAACCTAATAACCCCTCCGCCTCCGGGCGAGCCGGCTAGATGGCGGAGCGCTCAGAGGGGAGTTCATCATCACTTCTCCCTCCATACGCCATAGGTCACTTTTCTTAGGCCTGTCTACAATTTCTGAGATACTGTTGTAGCAGCAATCGCGAATCCCACACTAGCGCCTACTCCAGCGTCACCCGCCCCGTTCAATTCCAACGAAACTCACCGCTACGCCGTATCCGTTGAGTAGGGAGCTACTACTTACGTCCACATTATGAGATAATTATATTGTAAAGCGCTCAACAAACTTATGTTGGTTAATTGAGCCGACACAAAGTTCATTGCTTCGAATGCAGTGTTAGTATTGAATGCTAACGATCTGATTGAAGACCAATCTGCCGCTAGTGCATATGCAATACCCGCAAGCTACTTCAAGTAGGAATGCCTCTGACCTGAAGGCAGTTGTAGATTGTGACGATTCGGTGGAGAGATTAGATGTGAGAGATTAGATGGCCAATAATATTGCATAGATAAGATAATCAAGTAGATTTCAGTACTCGACAAATACAATCATAGCGATTTAATAGAGGCAGCTAGGTCTGGAATCGTGCGAAACCTGGATGAGCGAGACTTCATCTCTAATTTCAACCACATATCTTCTGCATATCGTATATAAAGATAAAAGTTTTAGCCACAATGTGGCGGTCGGCCACTTAATGGACGTGCACTCAGATGTCCGTACAACTACTACAACATCTTGCCGACCAACCGAATTTTTGACAACGGCCATATGGATACATTCATTCGATCTTCGAGAGGCAAACAGTAATTGAACAAAGCTTCCTCGCCGATATAAACCTATTTTTCCATTGTAAAGCATAAGACTAGCTCGGTAGATTTCAGTGATCAGGAGCGGTGGATTCCTTTATCTAGACCGGGCGGAGGCTGCCACACGAAGACGTCTTCGATCAGCCCTAATTCAGCGGAATATGACCACAGTCGATCATAAGATGTAGGTTGTAACTACCAACCTGGCTTGGAGATATGTATGGCGATCGCGTGAAGGAGTACTGGAGGATATTAGTCATCGCTGTCTGTGTCGATGTTAATGCTACTAATGGGTTGATCGGTTATTTGGATTATTGTGCAGATAGCAGCCTTGGTCATGTTGTGGATATATTTCAACGTGAGTCTTTGATGATAATGGGACGCACGAACAAAATTTATTGAAATTCGCGCTTCGAACCCCCCTGGATATGCAATTCGCCAATCTCATCCGAATGTAGTATTAACGCTACCTCAACACACCGGAAGCGACTATGCCATATTTTGTATCTATTCATTCATATGTATGGCAATAAGTCAGTCACATTTAACGCACTAGATTCACCTATGCCAATATCTACGCCAATTATACACTTTTTGGTAGTGCCCTCCACCGAAACATGAACCATATCAACATATTCCCATAAAACCTAAATACTAATCCACCGCTTAACTGCCTCAACCCTGATACTAGCATTGGCATTGAGTCTCTCCCTGAACCTCTCGACTCCGGCAACAAATCTTCCCCAGAGTTCGGTCACGCGATCAACACTGTCCGCTAATCTACCTTTCGCCGTTTGTTCGTCGCTCCGCTGCAACTATCATTGTCAACCGAGTGAAGGTAAATTCAGAGGACAACTCACCTTCACCTTCCCATGATATTTTAGCACTAGGGTCAAGATGGCCACAAAGAGAGCTCCAGCGCCGATGACGACAGTTACCACTGTGGCCGAGTTCCATGGCGAAGATTGGAGCGTTATGTTGGTGCTAGGCTGCGGCGGAATCGTTGTAACAATTGTGTTAGCAGCGGTGTGGCTTGAGATACTGCGTAGGTTAGAAATTGTGGCGACTGTGGCTCGCCGCCGCCGCACGTAATGTGATACTGCACGAAGTTCAGTATGAACCTGCACAATTATGATTTGGTTTACCATTCGCCTTCGATTGTCGTCGGGTATGTTCTGTAAATGCTCTCGGTGTCTCTTTTGCCATGTTCTTCCCTGCGAAACTGTAAATGAAGTGCAATTAGAGAGTAACCAACAAATTGGTTGACAGGTAGCGTAGTGCACGGGCGTTTTTCAGGGGTCAGACGTATTTAATGGTTATATAATCAGGCAATGGGAGGCAATGGTCTGAAGAGATGATGGTAGACGATGGTATGTTAGAAATGGAGAATCTCAACTCTTGGGGTTCATATAGTCTGCGAATGGTGAAGATGATTAGATGAGCATGTGACAGCAGGACCAAAGGCAGAATTCGATAACAGAAGGACGTACGCAGCTAACTACAGACAGATAGACAGCAGCAGCGAAGCAGCAGCAGTAAAGCAGAACACAAAAATATTGTCTCACGGGTGAACAGTTGCGTTGAACTAAGAAACCTACGCTAACTGGCTAGTCTACAATGCACAAAACCCTCTTCCGTCCGCTAAACGACTTAAAAAGGGAGGGATGCGAACGCGAACTTTCTTCAGAAGTTCCAGGCTCGTTTAAGAAAATCCATGTGTTAAACGTCAAGAAATTAGACGAATATGTTGTGGTGCCGTCGAATAGAATCCAGGTACCAAAGGTTAAGAAGATAGAAAGTGAGGTGGTGCGGTCGAATAAGATCCATGGGCCGTTAAGACAACATCGTACTGTCGAATAAAATCCATGTGCCTGAGGTTAGGAAGAAGAAAGTGTGGTGGTGGTGCTGTCGAATAATATCCATGTGCCAAATGTTAAGAAGAAGAAATCATAATTCAGTGTTCCTAAGCGGCCAGGCCCGGCCGGCCTGCATGAAGCCTGGCCTGGCCGCCGCTAAGCCAAGCCTCCAAAATCGCGGCAGGGCCGGGCCGGAACATTGAATCATCCCGTCAAATAAGATTCATATGCTAGAGGTTAAGAAGAAGAAAGTCAGTGTGGTGGTGCCTTTGAATAAAAAGTAAAGAAGAAAGTGAGTGTTTGGTGCCGTCGAATAAAATCCATGTGCCAGAGGTTAAGAAGAAGAAAGTGTGGAGGTGCAGTCGAATCAAATCCACGGAACCACTCGAAGCGCCCCATTTTCCGGAAAAATACATCATGAGATTTAGGATGTCGGTCTCCAACTGGATACGAGACAAGGCTGAATGCATGATCCCATTGATTTCGCCTATGGAGATCGTCTCTTCTCTACTCCGACTCGGGTTTTACTCTTATACTGATTGCCTCCTTGATATCGCCGTAGCCTCCTAATATTGGGGTATACATGTACAGGACTCTCATATATCATGTTCAGATTGGAAGACTTTTTCTATTGTTGGCAAGTGAAACTGCAGGCTACGCGTGGCGAACGTTTTGCATGGACAGCTGGTGGAATTGGCAGCAAACGCCTAACGTGGTACAGCGCATCAGCTCGATGCCAAGTCGATAGCAGTGTCGAATTCTGACGGTTTTGAAAAAGTACATCGCAGAAACTAAGCAAAGGACTTTCACTCAGAATAGGTTTCTGAATGACTTCGGAGTGCTTCAGGAAGGCTTTAAGAATTTATTATTAGAGACTACATGCGACAATCAAATCTAAATTTCTCATTCAAGAATTCTCACTGATATAGCCAATTATCGGTGTGATCGACTGTAGGTCTATCAGCTTGTGTGCAGAAGAGAGTGTGAATTCTCGCTTAGACTTGCTCCGGGCCCACACTGTCTATTGCGAATGTCACGAAACCCTCTTCTGTCAATTAAAGGGCTTAAAAGGGAGGGATGCAGGCACGTTCTTTGCCATCTGCAACGCACGACACCCTCTTCCGCCAATTAAACTACTATAAAAAGGGAGAGATGCGGACACGATAAGATTTCTTGATTTTACAGCCTGGTTACCTTGTGTGCTCTCGGAGAAAACGTCTCAGTGCAAACGCCGAGTCCAGAAATCAGCGCTAACTCGTCCAATAATTCCGACGATCAAGAGTTGGACACTTTATAGTTACACCCAGCCCAATAATCGATGATTCTCACGTCCCCTTCGTCTTGTCGATACTGTTCAACGTCTGCGGGGCTGCAAAGGTAGTTAGGGATCAGAATGTCTAAGTCCTTTTTTGGTAGCCACTTGCTCACAGTTGCTTCCGTGAAGAGGCTGTGAAAAGGATCCCTATTTACAAGCAAGCACTATATACAGTCGCGGAACGAAAGTGAGTGGCCACCTGCAAGCGATGATCTCACACAACAAAATTATAGTACAAACCAGCACTACTTTACATTATTTGATTATACGCTCTCCTCCTTTATCAATTACACTCTTAATGTGCTTTGGCATGTTATTGTCATATCATAGATATTTTGCTACTCTATAACTTTCACTCTTCCTTTGCGGCCATTTTGTGTTAGGGTCAGCACTCGCAAGTGGTCACTCACTTTCTTACCACGACTATACACATTCCAGTAATACAGCGCGTAAATTCGGACGTACACTCCCCGTACATGGGTTTTGAGGTTCTGTAATCAGAAACGCTAGGTGTCAACAGCGCCAGCCGCACCCCTGGATTGTAATTCAATGTCATACCATGGTCAGGGCTGGGCATCTGTGGGGGATGGGGTCAGAGTACGCTGAGAAGTTATTCGGGCCTGGTTGAGAGAAGTATTTCATATTAACTAAAGATTGTCGTCAAAATAATGATACTTTCTCTAGTTCCCAATTTGTCTAGCCACGAACTCGCAAGCTCGCATGTGGCTAGCAATTTATTTTGTCATCACACTGGGCACGAGAGAAAATGATATTTGGTAATGATATTCTTGATCAATCAATATGAACAGCCCTGTTTGTCAGTCAAAACTAATTTTTTATCCTGTACGACCGCAAAACAAGTGTTTTCCACCCAAATAGACCACAGACCAGCGCATATTATCGCAGTCTTATACCGGCAAATCGTTACTCCTTTTCAGATAGCTTTCGTATCAGATCCATTCCACAGGGCTTCGTATGCATTCCGTGTGCCAGCTCTGCATTTAACGTTCACGGCCAGCGCCGCCGGGAAGAAACAGCTGTGAATCACCAATTCAGCTGCATAGTTGTCATCTACTCTGCCTTTAACAGTCCACCATACCTCCCGGTAGCAGCCAAACCGTACTAAGCAGCCCGTCCGGCCGAAACGCAATTGTCCCCGTCTCACCACCCTATATTACATGAAGACAGCTAGCGGAAAATCCAAGGCCGGAAGGAGCACGTTAACCAACGGCTAGCCATGGCGAGAATATCGCGTAGCGAAGCAATCCTCTCCGTCTCGAAAACCACCAATCGGTCCATTGTCGATATATACAGTATTGCCAGCTCCACGCAGAGGTCATTGAGCGGCACAGCAAGGCGACAGGGTTCACCAGCCATACCCTTGAACTCCACTGACTGACACTCAAGGCATCCAGGATGGATGGTACGAAGTCGCAAACGTGGAGATCATCCTCATAAGTGTGACCCCAGTAGCTCTCATTTCAGAAAGAAAACCGGTCGGAACACTGCATCTCATTTCCAGGTCACAACAAATGCACAACGTAAACCGGCTCAGCTAAGGCATAGATAGCGAGAAATATCGAGCCGTTCACGAGGGTCGTTTCTCCACGAAGATTCGCTCATTGTACTTCGGCCTGTAGTGACCTCTAAAGTACAGCTACCTGTTAATCATTCCATGATGTCAGCCACAATCCAAAAGCTACGGATTAAATTGAGGGGGGGGAAGGGAAGGAACTCAGGTCATGATCGAGTGGTCTGAAAAAGCTGCGAAACGAGTGAGAAAATGTGCTAGGGTGTGTAATGGATGTGATGTTAGGAAAGGAAGATAGAATGTTATTTACTGATACTCGTACCGAGATGGAATTGGTATGCAGAAAATTCGTTCGTGTAGCGGTGGTTCGTTCGTTGACTCGGGGGAGGGGAGGAAGCAACTTGTTATATGCCATTGATTGATTGCCTATGTGTAACAAACTTACAGATAACACAGGGAAAGTCAGAGCGCTAATGCAGCAGCGAGTGACTGGGGAGTTTTTGCTGCCCACCGGGTTTTGTTTTTTGTTGTCTATCTATCTATTTGTACTTATGATAGGCTACCACGTGGCCACTTCGGCTATCAAGGGCCACTTCGGCTTTCTGCGGCATGTGCGGGATGCAGCAACTCGTGCTATCGTGCTAATTTGATATACCCATTCTAAAACGTATCGAATTTAGGCCAGACAGTTTAAATCTTTATTCCTGGCTGCGTTTATTCGAACTCTCTGTCTGCAGCACGGGATTGTCTACTTCTTCGGCGTAATTTTTTATAGGAGACCGGATGATAGTTAATATAGAGTAAGTAGTCGTTCTCCGGTGCAGAAGCACGTAAAACAATGGCCTTGAACTCCCTAACCGAGTGAGTTTGAAACGACACTTTGAGTAAGTTCAACTGCCATTCATTTAGGGGAACCCACTTAGCGCTGCACCATCGCTCATGCACGGAAACTCGAATAGAACAAAATTACCAGCCGCCTAGCCTCTAAATGGTTTTATCTTGCAGAGTTATGGATAATTTGTGTAGCTCACAAGTGACTTGGCTTAGTGCATATTTTCTCGTAGATGCACCATGGCCACTAACCGGGGTAAAATATGGGACTGCCTTAAACGTTTCGCCATTCCTACAGTCTCTCAGCGGCTCTGCGATGTTTGAATACCGTACTATCTTATGTCTCAGGCGCGGAGGTTAAGCGCAACTTCGGGTGTACGGATCTCGGTGGTTTGCAGCCCGGTGGCCAAGCCCCACAGTAATCTCGGACGCTTCAAAGAAGTGCGAGGTACTTTACTTCTCCTCACACCCCTGATGATCTCGCTACCACCATGCTCCCCATCACCACCCAGTCTTATCGCACAGGCTGATCATACGTCAACTAATAGTTACAAAAATATAGTATGTGATCGCCGGGGATTCTTTTCCCCTTTACTTTCACTGCCCCCAGAACAACAAAGCCGGATAGTAGTCGCTAATTATGAATTATGGTCAGAGATTCAATTGCACGGATAGCCTCAGAGATATAGCTGCGTTGAACCCCGAATGAGACTGCGAGTACGGTTATCACTTTCTCGGTAAGTCGCAGACATGTACTTCTAGGTACAGCCTCGCGCTGTAAGCAGGAATTCTGAAAGAGAGGAGAGGAAGAAGAGCTTCCATGGCACTTAGAACTATGGTAACGAGTTGTGATGATGTGACTAGCGAGTTGGTCAATTTTTTTTATCATTACAGCCGAAAAACGAACCATTTACGATATAGAGCTGAGAATTCACGAGGGCAAGCAGAAGCGACGGGGTAAATAAATGTGTGAATGGGCAAGTAACAAAGCTAAAGACAATCCAAGAGCTTAAAGCAAAGCCAGATTTGGGGAGAGCAGGGTACAATGTAGCTACCTCTCATAATGTGGCTATAATATGGAGACAATAAAATCCATACCTGCAATCGCTGCTAAAAAGCCTGTTGCAAGTCCAATTGCATGCATGTCGCTTCCGCCGTCTGATGTGATGCCACCGCAAACATAAACGCGATCAAACTCTCGAGATGTCGTTGTTCATCCGGGGACCGCAACGCATTCGCCATCTCATTTAGAAATCCGTACTCGGACGTGGTGTGCTGCACCGCGGCAACAAGGAATGAAGGTCAGTGAGCAGCTTCAACATCTTCGTCGGTTGAGAAACATTGATATCTCCAGTTGGGAAAGAGAGCACCGGCTTAGATCGACGGCGCTTTGGCGGAGAATGTGAGGAGAGGAGAGAAGAGCTTCTGTAGCACCTAGAATTGCGGTAACAAGTAAGGAAGCGTAAAGACGTAACTGGCGCGTTGGACAACTTGGCTATGAGTTTGTTTTTGTTTAAATCATTCTGCATGCACTATAACTACTGTAGGGTATGTATGGCATTATCCAATTTTCTCCTCTCCCTCAAGATAGCCGGCTAGATTGTGGAGCTCCCTTCCTTCCACTCTACTGGGTTATGAGTGCGCTCGATGTGACGATCGAGAAGAGAGAAACACTGCAAAGACATGGGGTGAAGACGGTGGCGGTCTATAGCGATTCACAAGCAGCCATTCGACGGACGGCACATCTGAAGCCGGGCCCTGGACAGTGGGTAGTAAGACGGCTCAATCGAAGGGCACAGGCTCTCTTCTCCCACGGCATCAAAACAGAGATTCACTGGGTTCCGGGCCACTCCGGTATCCCCGGGAACGAAGAAGCAGACCGCCAGGCGAACGTAGCCCGCGATGGAAGCGGGGATACGGCGATAGAGAGGCCATACACCTCGGCCTCGAATATGGCCAGATGAATCTCCGAGGGAAGGTCAGTAGCCAAGGCAAGGTGGGAGGCAGACAAATGCAGCAAGCACTTCAGCTATAGGCTGAAGGGCAAGGCAGGGACCAAAAGACCTATTCCAATGACAAGCGTGAAGTCATTAGCTGCTAGGTTTTACCGACGAAAATCCGGGCATGCGCCCACCGGGGTTTACCTAAAACGATTCGGTCACTGAGAGGACGAGAAGTGCTGGTGGTGTAAAGGGACAGTGGCCCAGACGCGGGAGCACCTCTTCCGCCACTGCAGCCGGTGAAAAGACCAGCAGAGCGCGCTCTGGAAAGCGGTGGGAAAGGCGAAGGGATGGAAAGCAGGCAGATGCCGACACGTGCAGGTCTCGGAGCTGTTTTCCATGGAAGAGTGTGATCAAGCGGTGGTAGACTTCCTGGCGGCTACTGAAGTCGGGAAGTTCGCGCGCAGGTGAACGGCGGTACGGAGCAGGCGCAGAGGCTGACTCAGGTATGGGGGGCGGCGGCAGTGGGCTTATATCCGTTCTTTTCTTTCGTTTCTTTTGTTCTCTGTTCTATCCTTTAAATTTCGTTTGTCAGCGGGGACGAAGGGTAGCGGAGGGGAGCTCCGACATCTAGCCGGCTAGCCTGGAGGCGGAGGGGATATCAGGTTCTGTCATACTCTAGTAAGAGTAAATACAGTATGAATAAACAACAACAACAACTGGGTTGTGAGTTCTAGGATGGCTATTAGCTGTGGTCCGGAGATGGAATCGGTTGAATGTGTAGTACTCTACAGAATTTACGAGGGGATTCAGGAGAAATGTGGCCAGCAGATGTGTAACAGTGGTCATGATAGGTAAGGAGCAAAGCTAAAGAGCAATGTTAGCAAGAGCAAAATGCCAAGCAAGATTTGGAGAGAGCAAGACACAATGCAACTACCTATCGTAGAGTAGCCATAAGATGCAGACTGGATGTTGATGTGAGCGGAGTCTAGGTAAGCAGATAGTGAAGCGAGATGGCGATCCCGGCACGCCAAGTTAATGACGCCGACGAAGCAATCTAGGTGACACAGAAAAGAGGCTCTTTCATTGGACCAGCAGGCCATCCCTCAACTATCGAACAGGATTCAGCCTAATATATTTTTGACCGGATATGGCGGCGGGAGGGAGGATGGGCGAAGGTGCGATGGAGTGCGATGGAAATAGGTGTGCGCCAGAGTTCAGTCAGAGATGCATGCATTGATAGCGAAGATTTTCAGGCGGGTGTTGGCAACCTTGAGCATATTAGCTGTAAGGGGAATTGATTGATTGACTGCCTCCCAAATGATGGGTGTTTGTCGAGTCGGGTGTTGAATCGAATGGTCACTCCGGCCGAATGGTGACTCTCAATTGCAACCCAATTGGAAACGAATGTCACGAACGACTGTAATTCCTGTGCCTACTTAGGTTACTTACTATACTCTGCAGACAGCTTTTTGCTACTAAGCTACTACAAAATTCGCACTAAGCCTGCGGGTTGTGCCATCATGTGCTACAATCAATCACCGCACGTACCGTCCTCGGTGTAAGTTACGGGGGTGACAAAGTTGGCGCCTCTTTAGATCTCCCGTTCTGCCTACTTCAACACCCCTTTCCCCATCAAAATTCCTAGAGTCTGTCCTCTCACCTCAGCATATTCCGAAATTCCAACTCCTCTTCTCGACCTTTGACAGTCGCCACTTTTCATCAGCGTCTATCCCGCATTCTTCACGGTGCTTAGCCAACCTCTGCTGACACGCTTCACCACCCCGAGTCTTCGCATTAGAGAAGGCACTGCATGCTATTGATTAAGGGTCTCGCTGCTATACGACCACACACCTTATTTAACCCTCACATCCCACTCAACTATCCTTCGTTTATTGCGTTGTCTGCAGCATCCATCAATATAAGCTCAATGACAACCGCTACAGGTACTGAACCCCAAACCATAAACCTAACCTAACAACACCAGTTGCTACACAAATCTTACCTCAATCGACGGCTACGATAGAGTCTGGGTGGAGTGCTGCCAGTATAACAACCACCGCCATTGGAGCTGCCGCGTTGTTAGTCGCCATCTTGGCTCTTGTGTTCAAGTATTCGAGACAGATCAAAGTGTTTGCGTTAAAGTTCAAAAGGGTATGTTTTACCTACTCCAGAGATGTATCATTGACTGACGGATTGCCTCTCTCTGCGTCAGAAAATACGAGATGAAGAATTAGCACAGACCAGAGGCAAGGGTTTGGCTGTCACGGTCGGTGTATTTTGGAGAAGGTTTTCTGTTGGGGCGGCGGAGTGTTGGCAGTCGTTCCTGGACGTTGCTGGTGGTAGTATTACAGCCGGGAAACGGTGGTTTGGTATCTAAAATCTGGGAATCGGATTTAAAAAATTTCGGATGCACGGACGGAAGTTATATCTTAGTGGAAGAATTACTTAAATGCTCACCTGTATATTGCAAATTACGCACGGTGCTATCCCCTACACGCTCAATTTCCTTAAATTCGTATCCTTTTGAGCCTCAAAAATTGATTGGTCTGAACAGTGCAGATAAATTCTGTCATGTTTCGCTCAAACTCACAAAGTCCACCTACTGCGATTTGGAGGAAGCCAGATATCAATGATAAGGAGTAACAGACCATGGAACCGGTAGAGATGGATTTCTCAATAACTGCACAGATACCGGAGATGGACTTCTCTCAGTACAAGACGAAGAAACAGGTGGAGATGGACTTCTCCATCACCACGCAGGAACCAGTCGAACGGGTGTAGGCTACAGACGTAGTACTTATGGCCGTACTGATGATGATGTTACAGATGGCCACAATCCTCTGCCCGACGCTGACAAGCCATCGAAGTCTCCCTGCATGTACAGGTGTGAGATCACATCCTTCTGACGAGGAGGTTGCACCACAGGTGTCTAGAGAAACCGTCATTTACACTCGAAATCTCCACCGCATAAATGATACAGCCTGCCAAGCAGCGGCCATGACCAAGAAGTCAATACTACTATTGAACACAGATCATGCCTACTACCACTACATGCCACAACTCCTACCACTCCAGGCCTCTGTGGAAGCGATGATATGATTATCACTTGCATCTAAATTGATCAAAGCTGGCAAGCTACAAACACATAAACTTCGGTATGACTTATACTCCGATTGACAAGCTAACTCTATGGATACCGCATCTCCCAATCACGAAGTTGATGCCAATCTCTACATGACACTGCCGGAAGGCACTGATGCATCTGCGATCTTCGCCAGACTCAATAAAGCAATGAACGGCCTCAATCAACCAAGCTACGAAGATCTACAATGAAGGCAACCGAATGGAAGCCATATGAGTCCCATCTTATTTTACGAAGGTTATGGGGATTCCTACCACTTCCCGATATCACTGCCGAAAGACTTCACATAGAGATCGAACGAGAGGATTACCGGGAGCCCAACCGGACACAGCCACTGCTTGAAATGTTTACCGAACGGCATTCCGGAAGGATCAAGATATAATGGCCGAACAGCATACCGAACGGAATGCCGAACCACCTTACCGGAGGCCAACAAAATGACTACCGACAAGCCAACGGATAGTCTACCGAGACACGCACCGGGAAGTCGACCGAGAAGTCTACCGCGAAGTTGTCCCGCAAAGTCTACCAAGTCGTCCAAGATTCTCTGAAACACCGGCGCTACTGGAATCAGCCTCCGCCAGGAGAGTTTCATCGGGGAAAAAGGATCAGGGGGAGAAGATTACAGGAAAAGATCATGGGAGAAGATATGGGAAACGAATACATCAGAAAGCCGCCGATCTAGTGCAGCCAAGAAGTCGACCGGAAGGTCACCGAAACCTATTCCGAATCACATCACTGAGAAGCATCTACCCGTCAATGCCAATTGCCGATGACTACCGATATGTCTGATACCACACGAAGATTACCGATATTGTATGAAGCATGCCGAAGCACTGTACGAGGGCTTGGAAGAGTACAAGCGCACTTAAATACCTGGTGAGTATAACCACCTTGTGAGATGCTAACATGATAGATATGCCATGTACGATTGACGACCACTGATGGCTACGAAATATGTTGGCAGAGAAGCTCTCATCAATGCCAAGCCAAGAGCGGAAGCTCCCAGCGATACCGAGTCACGAGCGGAAGCTCTACCATCACAGAAGGTCGATTCATGGTTGGATTCAAGGTTGGATTTAAGGTTGGATTTGGGATTGTTTCACTTTTCTTTTGGGCACGCAGATTTCTTTGTTTGTTCCTTTATGGATGGCCATCCTCAGGCTATGGTAGTACTCTTTCCCTGCTCACTTTCGCAGGGTTTTAAGGAGGCTACTATGGGAATCACTTTGTTTCATCTTCTTCATTTGTTTCTTGCTCTACGGTGTATAGCAAGAGGGGGAGTATTGCATATACTGGTCTCAGCCGGAGATGAGTCTCGTATGGCCGGAGACGGAGGTGTCTTGTATGGCTGGAGACGGAGATGTCTCGTATGGCCAGAGACGGAGATGTCTCGTATGGCCAGAGACGGAGATGTCTTGTCTGGCCGGAGATGACTGTTGACTCTGATACGGGCTGATGGCATTCAGCCGTACTTGCACTTTCATATATATTGGCCTTGTGGCCCTCTTAGATAGAATCAATCAAGCTTCTCTAGCATCACTATTGCAACAAAACAATGGCAGAAATACAACACAGCAAACACAGTGGTAGATACAAAATGGTGGATATACAGCGGCAGATACAGCAGTGGATATACAATACAGCAGACACAGTGGTTGATATACAGTACCAGATACAGTGGCGGATATTGAACACAGTAGACGCAGTGGCAGATACACAGTGATGGACAATGTTCGAAACGGGCCGGGCCGGGCCGGCCCCGAAATCTTTAGGCCCGGCCTGTGGGCTTTATATCAAGCCTGGCCGGCCGCCCTTAGCGCGAGCTTTTCAGGAGAGAAGCCTGGCCGGCCCGGTAGCCCTAGTGGGCCGAGTGATCGGTTGTAATTCCCGCCTGCGTGTGGCACACACACATTGAAAATGTCATAGAGCCATGGTATTATTACTGTCCATGGTATAAATTGGAGACATCAAACACACACTAAAGAAGAATGCATTGACCGGAAGGATTGAGAGGTAAGGGCCTAGTTCCGATGGAATGGGCTATTGGGTAGTGGGGATCAGGATCATTTTAAGACAATGTAATCCTCACAATCCTGAGCTCATTGGCTTGTTTTACAACATTTCCGCCTGTCTTTCCGATGCTCGTAGCATCTCCTCCATCTTTCTAACCTCATCTGACCCCACAATGCCAGCTTTTTCCCAAGACTTCATACATTCAACTGCACAAATCACATGATCACACAAACAATTTCAGCGATCTGAGATAAGCAGCTTCGGACTACTGAACACCCTTTCAACCACATTGGACATGGAAGGTATAGAATGAATGGAGGGTGCCATCCTGGCTATCTGGGACCAGCGAGGTGTATTCAGGCGAGCCTGCCAGAAGGCAATGAGATCTGGAATCTCATCTTTAGCTGGTGAGTCTTGAAACTGGTGGAGCTGATCAGTATTTTTGCTGAAACTGTTCTGCCATGCCTGCGTTTGTTTCCATAGTGGGAGAGAAGCACTGGATAATGAAGACGATGGCAGTGCCACTAAAACTGTACATGCAGTATTGCAGTAAATGGACTGCTATAGATTCTCTATCTTTGTACATGCTGCCTCAATCCAACCTGGCTGGTCTTTACATTCATCCTTGAAGTATTCGTACCACATCTCTGGGTGTAAGGCAACTGTGGCCAGCATGGCTGCAGAGAGGTCTGTGAGCGTATAGTACTTGTCGAGGATTGACCAGGAATTGTTGATTGAAGTGAGAATGTGGGTACTGTATGTCTCTCCATCCCGACAATGTACGTTTGGTTTATCCAGGTGATGTAGACACATGTCCATCGCACCCAAGACGTCTGCAATCAAACCATTTGCTCTATTCTTGGCAGTGCTATTTCCTTCAAGTCAAAGGGTCCAGTATTTGAATGGTTCCAGTACATCATATACAATCTTCAAATCATCCCAGTCATCAAGCGTGAGTTCAACTTTTGTTACCATTTCCGCGTCTTTCTCATCTATAGCATCCTGGGCTTTACTCCTTCCACGCTTTGATTTCTTGTGTTGCTCTTCTTAAATTGCGATGAACATGAAATCCTGCAAAGGTTCCCGTAGTAGGAATGCTCTTTCAAGAGCATCAACATCTCCATGGCAATGAATAACATTTCCGACCAGAGGAAGGAAAACAGTAGCTTCCGGCAGAAAATGCTGTACATTTTGTTCAAATCGATCTTGTCACTGTGGCGACCGTAGAATCCAGGTGCATATGTTATGGAGTCTACCTAATGCAGCATATTTCCTCCAGTGTAACAGGTTTTTCAGAAGCTGATCTTCTGCATCATTGTCCTCCACTTCTATCCCCTTCTCAAAAGCCTCCGAGTCTGACCCCCACAAGAAACCTTTAACCAAAAGGCTGATAACATGTCTCAAACAGCGTATTCGGGAGCTGATAGGGTCGAATCCAATATCCTCTGTTTTAAAGTATGTCGCCAGCTTACTAAGAGCAGCATCGTTGTTGGTTGCATTATCAGTTGTAAAGTAACTAACTTTTCGTATAAGATTATAATGTTTGAGGATCTGCCATATTACCGCTGCCTAATTCAGTCCCGTATGAGGACCATTGAATCGCTCCATACCAAGCAGAGCCACGATGAGATTCGCAACTGTGTTGATCCAATGACCAATAAGTCCAAAGAATGCTCGATGATTTGGACACAATGATTCCACCAGTCCGGACGGACCCGGTCTGGGGTAGGGCTCGGTCCGGTCCGGTCCCACCGGAAGGTCAGAATGGACCGGGCCCCAGACTGGCAGTCTTGGACTGGACGGGCTTGGTCTGGACCAGTCCAAACAGGATAATATTTATCAATTTCAAAGTAGATCGAAAACTAAAGAAGTGAGACTGTAACCCCTGCAACCCTAACCCAGTGGTGAGTGGCGAGTGGTGAGTGGTGAGGGGTGAGATGTGCATGGTGACTTGCGAATGGCAAGATGAGTCTATTTGTTGACTCGGTATATCAGTTACTCCCAGCGTATTCGGCCTGATTGTGCCCGACTCGACTGGTCCAAAGCAGTCCAGGCCAGTTCAGTCCAGGTCCAGAAAAATTGGGGATTGGTCCGATCCCGGTCCAAACATTTCTTGGACTGGACCTGGACTGGACTGCACAGTTCCGGTCCGGACTGATCCATTGCTGGACTGGTGGAATCATTGTTTGGACAAGACCACAGATCAAAGCTGAAATGTACTGGAAAGCTGGATTCACTGAACAGTTGGATAACTGACAGGTGAGCAACATCGTACGCAGATAGAATCCAGTTGCTAATTATAGCTCCAGTTGCAGGGAGACCATGAAAAAGGGCTCTGAATGCAATGATTCCACCCGTCGAGACGGACCCGGTCTGGGGTACGACTCAGTCAGGTCCGGTCCTGCCGGAAGGTCGGACTGGACCAGGCCCCAGACTGGCAGTCTTGGACTGGACAGGCTTGGTCTGGACCAGTCCAAACAAGATAATATTGATCAATTTCAAAGTAGATCAGAAAAGCTAAAGAAGTGAAAAAGTAATCCCTGCAACCCTAACTCAGACACAACGTCACCTCATAGCAACCACCTGCAGCGAGCAATCACTATGACCCAACCCACACACTGCTAGGAAGTACCACCACGGGAAACCCAATCATACCAAACGAGTGGTGAGTGGCCTGTGGCAAGTTGCAAGTGTTGAGGGGTGAGATGTGCATGGTGACTTGTGAATGGCAAGATGAGTCTACATGTATGAGTATATGTGTACGAGTCAATTTGTTGACTCAGTGTATTGGTAACTCCCAGCGATTTCGGGCCGATTCAACCCGGGCGGACTGGTCCAACGTAGTCCAGGCCAGTTCGGTCTATGTCCAGAAAATTTGGTGATAGGTCCGATCCTGGTCCAAACATTAGTCAGACTGGATTGGACTGTACTTGGATGGACCGGGTCCGGACTGGTCCATTGCTCGACTGGTGGAATCATTGTGTGGAAGAGCATGACTTGAAAAATTTCAGTACAACATTGTAGCTTCGAATGCAAGAGGGGAAGCCCAATCACAACTTACACATGCGAGAAGATACATTAACAGCAGGCGGAAACTCCTCTGTTCAACTACTCTGCAGCTGATATCGTTGATATAAATCTACGGGATGAGTACTGCCTTGAAGATGTCCCTGTTGAACTCAATTTGCTGGAGACCTCGGGCAAACGCAGCCTCAATGGTACCTGGACCATGTGATAATGCAGAACAAGCACCAAGTGAACTCGCACGGTCCACAGGGTGTTCTTTATCAATTTGGTGAAACTGTTGCAGATGGTCATTCATATTCCGGCTGGAGCCATCAGTTTACTATTGAGTATGTTTCTGTGGGCCTTTAGAGGTATATCAGTGTGAGCATGTAAGACACAACTAAAGAACAGTACTCACATCGCATGCAGCGCCATTTGACATTCCCATTTGATGCTCTGAACTCCAGACCATTGAATGGAAGCCAGCAGTATCCTTGGCGAACCTTCTTCCTCTTCTTATAGACTGCAGGATTGTGTTCATCACCATTATACAAACTGAGCTCAGCAGGGTTGCTACCAGCAGATGGTGTTAGAAGGTCGGTAGGTCCAGAACGGAGGGTACTGTCTTGTGAATCGGGATAGTAGGTGTCCATAAAGACATCTGGAATGGTAGTATCGAAGCTGCCAGAGGTGAAACTGGTGATTGGGTCGGTACTGGAAGGCTCCATGAGACACTTGGAGGCAGCAAGGAAAGAGAATAGTAAAGATAGGAATCAAAAAAGAGAAGAATGCTTCACTAAAATTGCAGCTTAGGCTCAACTGTATTGCTGTGATACTAATGGTTCTGCTGAGAGAGAGAGAGAGAGAGACTCTCTTATATAGTGGTAAATACTACATATGTATGTGGTGACGTATCTAATCATGACGTAGTTCTTTGCCATCGAATTGTTGCCATGCTTGCACTGCCTGCTGTTTGTGCCTTACGATCGTCATCCATGACAACAACTCCGTCATCTCAGCATGGTGGATGATGTAGGCTGTATAGTTATACGGCCACTGCTTTCGCCTCAACCACTGATAATTGCTTCCATGTCATCCATTCAGCTCAAAATAGCTTCGTCTGACACCAGATCTGCAGAAAGCCCATACTGCCTGCGGGCTTTGACGAAGCCCCGGGGCTTTTAATTAAAAAGCCCGAGGCCTTGTGGGCTTTGAGATTACCGGCCCGGCCCAGCCGCCTCAAAGCCCGCCTGAGAGCCCTCGGGCTGGCCGGGCCCGTTTCGAACACTGGTGACGGATACACAACGGCGGATACACAGCGGCAGATACACAGCAGCAGTTACACAGTGGCAGTTACACAGCGGCAGATACACAGCCGCACCAAATCAAGATACATAGCAGAAGTCTAGGTGATCTGCCTGATATCGTAACAAGTCCACCATGCTCAACGTTTCGAATCCTGGGGGCGGCAAAGCCGCCACCGA
>Ga0307512_10001231_pt1 | contig 36955 bp, 29 predicted proteins | sample 14_EM_MG_FD_200267 | JGI IMG/M metagenome (GOLD analysis project Ga0307512, IMG submission 200267) | Populus trichocarpa ectomycorrhiza microbial communities from riparian zone in the Pacific Northwest, United States - 14_EM | ecosystem: Host-associated > Plants > Roots > Unclassified | place...
CTATCTTGACTGTGAAGCAAGATCCTTCAACATCTGCTCGATCCGAACCTGAATTCTTACTACTGATTGAGAGTCTAGAAATATAGATAAATCTATTTATATCTTGTACCGCGCGCTCTACAGTTACAATATATGTATTAATAGTAACCGCCCGATGTCGGCCGCTGACGGTGGATGACGGCCGATGACGATATTTTTGCCGTCCCCGGCCTTGGCGCCGTCCCGTCCGTCCTGCAGATATTGCGGACGGGACGGTTGACAACACTGCATCCTCCAGCAATTCGTGGTAGGAATTCTTTTTTCATGGCCACCACACCCTCCAGCAATTTGTGGATTGCCCATAGGTATATAGAGCCAATAGGATAGAGCCCTGCAAAGCTGCGCAACGTTCGTTTATGGTATTTCTTTTTCATGGCCACAACACCCTCCAGCGATTCGTGGGTTGCACTATACGCTTGGAAGCCTCCCAACTCGACTCCACGGTGAACCAAAACCCGGAGTCTTCGATGCAATAGACATGCCTCAGCTTCGACCCTTAACTCTTACGGTAAAGCGTAAGTACTAGCATGCAGTCACTACCAACCACAACATGCAACATTTGTTCATCGTTCCAGCCCAGCCGCAGCCTGATCCCTGCTCGCCGCTCTTTTTTGTCTTCTATATATCGGAAAGATTACGAGTCTGATTGCTGAGAAACTAGACTCCCCTCTGGCTTATTATGTGGCCACCGTCTGACCAACGAGACATCGAGGCGCAAGATGTGGGGTTATCTTGGATGAACTTCCCCATATATGTCGTGCCGTATAATCTATTCCAACTTGTTACTTTTGTGGTATGTGCAGATTGCATGTCCCGTCGCCGACAGCAACTTTCATTCGCCTTAAATCTAATGACAACCCGGAAACCAGATGAATAGAGACAACGGATTAAGTCTCATACGCAATCTGTACGTACTCCAAACCTGGCGAGATGGGCCAAATTATACGGTATTTACGTCAAGGGTTTTGAATCTGCATTGAAGACGCATGAGAATAAGGCGCGCATTAATAAGACCGACTTATGCGGCTGGTGACTGGGGTGACAAGATCCGAATTATGCAGCTGGCAACCAAATTTGTGGCAACAGTGTGAGGCGCAGTGTATGCCCTGTAGTACAAACCTCTCAGCCAGCTGCGGTAAGCCACCACCCAGTGTAGTCATGACCTGCTGCTAGGCCCGGTGCCGCCGCAACTTAATATTACCGATACCACGGCTCTTGTTAAGTGGCCTGATTTCTAGTACAATCCTGCGACGACATGACCATTCAGGGGACGATGGGTAGTAGGTGGGAGCTCCGCCATCTAACCGGCTCGCCCGGAGGCGGAAGTGGTGTATCTAGACTCTGTCATACTCTAATTAGAGTGAATACAGTATGAATAAAACAAACAAACAAAAACGACATGACCATAAAGTATCCGGACCTTGTCACACTCGTCTCATAAGCCTTATAAAGTTATAAAGTCGCCGGTGCATTACTAGTTATGTTTTGAGCGGAGTCTCTTCAGACAGTGCGTGGGTACTAGGTGTGGCTCATGTGCACGGGTAAAGTTTGTACGTAGGGCCCCGTAGCGCTGAGCACAGCCACTATTCACTTCAGTCGAGCCGCTAAACGCCGATGCTCCTTAATTAGATTTAGTCGTTCATCCTAGAAAGGTCTGGTGGAAGTGCGAAAGTTCTAATCAGGGAGGATAAAGATCGGAAAGGTGCAACTGGAATCCCTAGAGTTAAGATAAGCTCGAACGCCGACATGAGTCGATAGTAGACGATCAGCTGTTTCTAAATTACTTGTGAATTTAGAGATTAGTATAAGCTAAGTACGTATGGGTCATAAATATTACCGCGGTGCTTAATCGCCTACGAAAGTCCTTAAATTGACGAGTTCTAACCGAGCATACCCTCGCCCAAGACTAATAGTGAGAGGTTCAACCGCTCGTGCTTTTATAGTTTCTATCGCTCCTAAGGACAAGCGGCCCGGCCAGCGACCGCCAGTTCACGAACTCATCGAACGTGTTGCGAAAAGGCCTCCAGAGGCTGTTTTCTTTGGCGGGATGACAAATTCACTGAGTTGCGTAACTTACACACGTAGAGATCTCTACAACTACGCTCAAGGTGTATAAGAATTAAGTGCATTTGAGAGAATATTGTACCGAGCGCGATGCTTCGGACGAGCTCCCAAATGTGACGTTCTTTAATTACTTACCGACCTCCTGTGACACCTTCTTGTCAAACTTTTGAGTATCTGTGATGCTGAATTTGAAGGCAATTCCCACCGGCAACTGGAGACTTATCAACAGCTTCAGAATCCTATCATCCGCTTGTGGGACTTCAAGTAGGGTTTTACTACCTTCATGTTAGACTTGGCAGCTGTTTACTTCTATACGATAGCCAAACTCTGCATCTAGGCGTTTCCCATATCTATTTGATCATTCCACGGCCTGAATTGTGATGTGACCAAGATCGTTCGGATGCAGGAGGGCCTCTTTGTGACTGATAAATCCTTGTTTTTACCTACCATACAGGTATCCTGCGATGCGCTACGTCCGAACCGTCGCACTCGTTACATTATACGAAGTGTGCCTACGCATGAGTAAACTGTAGGGTGAGGCGCTCTCCTATTGTGCGATCACATGAAGTTCCCAGAGTGCCATTGATGTATTCTAGAGGCGCACTCTCCGGTTATCTTCGGCCCCAGGGTTACAAGCGAGAAATAAGATCAATTATCTTGCAAATTACCAGAACGCTAATAACGCCATCCAAGGAAAGACAAGCGTCGTGTAGCCAGAGCACCCTCGTACAGTTCGCCATCGCGTCACCCCTCAAGACACCGAACCAACAACACGCCCCCAGAGGCAAAATAATGCATAGAAAGGAATGATGTTAATACGTCAGTCTCCTATCCTCCATGCATCTCGACTAGGCGGTGTAGTGTTGATGATGCTACTCGGATTCCTGGTTAGTATACTGGCTAAGGGTTAGGGCACTACGACATCATTTTACTTCACTTGCCACTACCAAATCCATATGTTGCATGTATACAAGTTACGGTGGCGGCTTCGCCGCCCTTTGGAGGTACCCAGATAGATCATCTCCAGCTGAACTCCCAGGTATACCTTACCCCTGGCTTTCAAGGGCTTGGAGGGTACCAAAAGTTGGGCACACTATCCGATATCATTGGCAAAAGTGCAAATCCACTATAGACTGCGCTTCATGCACATGTGCACCTGTGCAGCTCATAGCAAGCTTCCTGTGAACCCCTGTGTGATGCACAGCTTATAGTCATGTAAAGTCGATTCATAGAGATGTGCGCGTGGGCCTATGGTGTTGTGATAATGAGGGGAGAACGGTATGCATTGGCTATGGTGTGATAACTGTCTAGGTACAGGTCTAATGGTCCAAGATGGGTAGGGAAGAGTAAAGTGTGAAGTCTAAAGGAGCAGTCACGAACTTTATCTATCAACACATGGAACCATATACGGCTAGTGGCTGGAGATAGACCAATACCAGTCTTCTCTGCTATACCGGTACTGTACACTATCGCTGAGAGTCCACTTGAGAGCCTGCTTGAGAGCCTGCTTAAGAGCCTGCTTGAAAGCCTCTTCAAAAGCCTGCTTGAAAGCCTTCTTGAGAGAGCATTGCATCGAGAGGGGAAGAGTTTTCCACTGAAAGCTTTGGCCGATGGAAAATGCTGAGTTACTGGAAGCTTTAACTAACAGGCTCTAAGTCTGTTGATGCTCGGACTTTGACCTTGATGTAGCCAACCTACTTGACTAAGTGCTTTCGGTACCATCACCATCACCATCATCACCATCACCAACATTACCATCACCATCATCACCATGTGCCCCAGACTGGATGCGTACACATAAGCCCAAAATTGACAGGAACCTTGCTGCAGATTCTGCTGAGAAAACTGAGTCGGAGATCTGCTCTCTCCAAGATCCAATTGTCTACCGTTCCTGCAGAATCTAAGACTGCAATTGTCAACATCATGACCTTTAGGTATCATGAGATCTTGTCATGGTGGCTACAGTAAAGATAACGTTCAGACTACTATATTGATGTACGTTATTACTTCAGCCAACATATGCCGCTTGCCACCAGCCACACACCACTGGCCATATGCCGTCCACTAAACTCTTCGCGCCACACTCTACGACTCCTGGTGCCTGAAGTCTGCAACTCAGCAAGTCTCTGGATTGAGCATGCAGGAGCAGTCATGGGATCATATAGTCAAGTGAGATTGGGAGTGTCTTTCCTGTTGACAGTGTACTTGGGAGCGTAGAGCCAAGTAGGCTGGGAATGGACGATCAAGTGCAATGGGGAGTGTACTTGAGCGCGTCTTAAGAGATTAATTGGAAGCGTGCGGTCAATCAGACTGGGAGTGTGCCATCGATTGCATTGGGGAGTGACCTGGAAAGCATGCCCGGGAGTGTACTGGAGAATGTACTCGGAGGTGTACTTGGGAGTGTACTCAGTGTGTATTTGGGAATGTCTTGAGAGCTTACTTGGAAGCATATAGTCAAGCATGCTGGGGGTGTACTTGAGGATGTACTTGGAGTGTACTTGGGAGCATTTTGTGAGCTTACTTGAGAGCGTAAGTTAAGCAAGCTGGAAGTGTGCCATTGAGAGCAATTGGGAGTGTACTTCAGAGTATACTTCAAAGTGTACTTGGAAGCATGCAGTGAAGTGCATCTGGCAACATGCTTTTGAGTTTGTTGTATATAGCATGATGTATACTATCCAGTACACAAAATCGCATACATATCATAGCAATGTAGTCAACATGCAGGTCCATAGTACTTCATAGTGCCACGCGTCAAATATGCTACAAATTACTATCTGAAAAACAGCTTTTCTATGAGTTACGCATCGCGTAAGGCTATTTTTCCCTGTGGAGATACAATATGAAATTTTCCACCACCCTATGTACACTCAACTCCAACTTCTAGAGTATACCCACTGTACAGGTCCCAAGCCCACTAGTATATCTCTCCAAGTCTCTGTAAGTTGGTACTATTTCTATGGCCAGAGCAATTATTGTCAGCTGAAAAGAAGCTGTCTGTTCAGCTATTTGAATTATTTGAAATCCAATGATGTCACCAAGTTTTGCTCTGATTACAACATGTTCTAGGGATGAAACATTCATAAATAGGTCCTATTTCACTTCCCAGTTGCCAATTTACTCCATTGCAAATTCTCCTCATACTACTGTAAAAAAACATTACAATAAAGGTATTAATCCACAACTACTCACCCAATATTCAAAATATCATGAATGTCAACCTGGGATGTGAAAGCAGGTAGAGTTATACACATTTCATGTATATCACACTTTGTTGTCAGTAGTGTTAGCAACGGGTCCAAATTCCCGGGTCGGTTCCGGGTCCGGTTCCAACCCGGAACCGAACCGTTGCAACGGGTTTCCACACAAAACCCGCTCCTCAAAAGTCAACATTTCTCGCTCCAATTAAGTATTTGAGTTCTGATCGTATCATAACATGAACAATACGTAGATTGTGCAGTTTTAGTCGCTCCTTCACCTCCCGCTTTCAGATTTGCGATCCGACAAGTATTGGTTGAGTCGCGATCGAAAACCCGCCAATTTCGCTTAAATTCAGCCTTTATTTCACAGCCACTCAATGAATATCAGTCGGATCGCAAATCTGCAAGAGGGAGGTGAAAGAGCGACTAATGGTGCACAATTTACGTACTGATCATGTCATGATACGATCAGAACTCAAATCCTTAATTGGAGCCAAAGTTGTAGGAACCGTAAAATGGAACCGCGGTCCGGTTCTAACCCGTCCCCGAAACCGCTGGGTACCCCTGTTTTCCGGGTAACAACCCAGACTGGACCATCCAGTCCGGTTCCAAACCCGGACTGCAGCCGGGTAACCCGGAACCGTTGCTAACACTACTCATGTGGTTACTTGGAGGGCTTTACGCAGATTGCTTGATTAAGACACAACCTCACCATACAGGCTATTTGCTTTGTCTGATTCGGAGGATTGCATGGTGGCTCACAAACGCTCCGTCAACATTTGATTTGACCGTTGACCTCTCATAGGTTTGCAAGGTCTCATTGACTCGGCGCAATGTTACAATCAATCAGACACACCATCCTAAGGCCGAGACTGTTCTTTCTGGCCCGGAAGTGCCCAAGTTGTTCCGCTTCCAACGGGGGAAATGGCTTGAGATCCCACATAAATGCATAATAGCTATCGTCTGCCACACACGTCTGTTGCAAAAGCTGCAGTTGACGTGTCTAGTCCCACTTAACCAGTTTAGTGAATGTGGTAAGAAATAACTGGCATCTCTATAAGCCTTGAAGGCTTACGACTGGCCAAGGTTAGTGCATCATCAAATCAGTTCTACCATTATGGTATCGTGAACTCTGAATGAATCCGCTAGCAAGAGTATCGCTATCAGATCGACACCAGGCTCTTCTGAAATTCAGCTAAGGACCATCGGACTGGCCACTTGTATTGTCTATGCTTAGCATTATGTATATCATCCTTATGACATAAAGCCCTCTGACACATAAACAAGTACCATTACCTCCATTAAGGGAGAACCCCTAACACTAGCAAATGATAGTTATTGAAATTCCATCAGTGTAATCATACTTGTCATATAACGACTCTGACAATGTGGCGTACCATTCCCCTAATAACACGTAATAATGGACGCCAACAATGGCATAGTAGACCCGTTAGATTAACAGATCGAATTGGGTTATAATAACATATAGTACTGAGGTTTTCAAATTTCGACACTAGATATGTGAATGTCTGGTACTGAGACAATGTATCGGTTCCCATTGTTCTATTCTAGTAAGTCGATTGCATTTCCCCGCTTGACACCAGATGATATCGCAATTATGCCGGAATGTTATAGCATATTGAACGTTAACACCATATGATTTGAAGTTGGGTCGCTCATCGTGAACCAGTTCTTCCGTAGAATGGAAACTGGTTAACAGGAGAGCTGGAATGCGACCACCGTGGGCGATTCCACAGGGATTTTCAATCAGCCCTGTTGCATCAGGTCGGGAGTAGCGCAATATCTTCTTCTGATTTTAATGAGTATAGCAACCCTTACTCACTAGGCATACGATTCCTTGGTTGGAAGGCAATGATGATTAAATCGACAGCCAGACCATGTGTAATTCTAACAGAGATATTGTCACCAGCGACGCTCCTTAGTAAGGTTTCTTCAGTTGCTAATAGTTGGGGCTGCCATTGAATATCAATGCCTTCAAGATTGCCTTGCACTGTCCATGCATTATCATCATATCTTGGTCCTGCAGGGTTATAGCAATACTGAAAGGCATAACCGTTTGGATCATATGACACGACCTGCTGGTCATCGCATGTTCATCTTTGACAATCTAGTATTCCTAACAAACGGGTCCGGTACCAATTCAACCCAAGCATATTCATGATCTACATAGACCAGAAGTTTTGAATAACATTAATGGCTGCAACGAGCCCTTCGTCGTTCCTATGCATATGGCTACACGTCTGAGTTTTCTGATTCATGAACATTGAAACCATTCAATGTGGTGCTCAGTCGATAACATTGCTAGTTATACCTCACGGAGACTGTACAATGATCAGTGCAAGCATAATTATGTGAGTTTTAACATGATCCCTGAGGTGGGCTTCATGAACTCATCATTCATCTCGATTGCAACTGCAATCTCAAACACTATACAAGAGATGTAAACGTGGATACCATACAGGAATACTACTGTAATTTCGTGTTAATAACGTATCTGATTAATTTCCTCTCCAAGGCACGTCAACCGTAATGATGTCTTATCCGAGCACATATGCAACGGATTAACAGACAGCAGTTTTACCAAAATGAAATGGATTGCCATGGTAACAGACCTTCCCAGACTTGTCTGATATAAGATTTCGACAAGTCGAACCATTTCCTGCTGTTCCATATTTCACATACAATCATAATGAGTATTATGGAGCGAGTAGCATGGGCGTTGAATGACTCCGAGACTTTGCGGTGGACCGCAGCTCCGAATCGACGGACCATCTCCATGATTCTACTCATGACGCATGAAGTAACATGTTATTGTGGTGAAAGTTGATGATAGAGCTGTACCGCTTATGCATGAATATATCAAAGAGTATTACATCAACTGTCAAGCCTAACCCACAACAGTTTTCACCTCATAACCAAAATTCTCAAGAATCACATAATTGTACATAGCTTCAAGGTCAAGCAAGACCATAATGCAAAGGTAGGGGACGATGCGTAATGTACATCATGAGCCGTATTGTAATAAGGTATGTGATACCTCGGGGGATTGTTGAAATTTTCGATTGCTATGATTATCATAGTAGAATCACAATGTAGTATGCCCAACAGCAAACAATAAATTGAATTTGTGACAATCGAAAAAAACAGTAAACTCAATATTCCTAAATGACCCCAGGAAATTCTTAAGGCATACTAGCAACACAAAGCATAACAGGGTTCCAACATTAGTTCACGCTATCGGAACTATCAATGCTCTCACTAAGTAACCGTTCACTAATCAAGCATACGCTGGGCATATTCTTGATCCTATTTCTCATACATATACTCATTACGATAACTATCAAAGAATCTCCATCTAACAGACAGAACAACCCATTGCTCAAACATAGGAAAGTCCCATGAAGCCGTAAGAAATATTGAAAGATTTAATACTTCGTAGGCGAGAGACAAAACTTCTTCCTCGTGTGCAGTAACATAATCTTTGTCAGTATCTTCGTCCATGATTTCTGAATATGAATCGATGCAAGATTGACACCCCTGGTCCACCGGGAGGTCATCACCAATGTAGGCCTCACAACCCATGCAGGTAATTGTCATCGTATGGTTGTATGACAGAGATATGGTCTAAAACACAATGATCAGTCGACAATAGTTAGGAAAATCACTTCGTTTTCCAAATCTCTTTTGACAGTGATACTGGATTTTCCGATATTGAAGACTGGACCAATACAGTATATGACTCAGAGGCAACTTACATGTCATCGAATATCTGTTGTGCAACCAGTGACCAATTAGTTCACCATTGACCCAACGACATTATTACATAATCGTGGAAACTGGAAAAGATAATAAATGTTAACATGCCAAATGAGCTTGATGATTGATCCTTGGGTGATTCTATGTTGTCATCATATTTGATGACATAACAGGCTGGACATTTCCCACATCGATCATCGAAGCCGGGGTACTTGGTCCATCATTCCTTGAACACTGGGTCATCAATTTCCAGTATTGTTCCATGCTTCGCGCTATCCCAATACTACTGATGGCAGGGAAAAATCGCATTCAGACCATCCTGAATGTGATCTCCAAAGGTGTGGCAATCGAAGGAAATATGATCTTCGTAAAGAAATAGTTCTTGGAGCGAAAAGATTGGATTGAATAGTTCGGGTTTGAACAACGATGTGCGATAACCACCGAGGTATGTCACATTAATGAATTGCGAGTATTTCGGGGTAGGAGCAATGATGAGGCTGTAGTAGAGAATAGCGAAGTAGTAACTTGCAAATATCTTCTCAGGCGAAGGTATTGTGTCATTTTTATAGTGTAACACCGGGAGATCCACCCTAAGTCGTACTCAGTAACATCCTTTAATGACTTCCGGACCAATAAAGGGAACAATGATTACAGCTTTACTCAGGATGCACATAAGGATTACCACCCAAGGAAACAAGGTAACAGTTCCTTTCTCTGCTCCCAAAAGAGAGTATCGACTAAAGGGTATCATCTAACTCTATCAGTATACTGATGTACATGACTCAGGACTTTCCTGCAGGAAGTATGAAAAAACACACTATCATGTTGCTTGCAGACTTCCTGTTCACTTTTTGAGTATCGTCCCAGCAACCGGCACGTATAACCAAGGACTTTGTGTCATCAAGTACGACCACACCAAGTATTGACCTGTCGGATCAGAAACAGCAAAGTAGTGTTGCCTCAGCAGAAGGAGTAGCGCCGACTCAAGAGTTTCCTAGCAGAAGTATTGTTTAAACTACCACGTTCTTGGGCATGTTCATCAGACTTCCTTCGGACTCTAAAGTATCATCTTGCTCCCTTCCCAATCAACGACATACTTCAAGGAAGGTACTAAGGATAACCCAGTATAAAGAGTGATGGGATTTATCAGTGATATAAAACTGAGAATGAACATACAACTACAGACTTCATTAGAGAGGTATCCTTGTTGACTTCGATACCGAACTAATGGATAATACACGTGAATGAAGTTGAGGCTTGACCTCCAGGTAGGGAAGGTCAATAGGTGTCTGTAAATAAATCTGAATGTAGATTGTTCGATAGAAATGTTTTTCGATCTACTTCATCCATGACGGTATCACTGATAAAGGTCACAGAATCCAGACCCTTAACAATCCTAAGACTGCGAAAACCTGTTTCGCAGTTCACAGATGTAACTGCATTTTCATCGTTGCCTTGTACCATCAATGGTCGAGTTCCAACTACGTCATCACGGTAATGTGCCAGTTGTGGGACTCTATTACTATTAGCGACTCATCGTATAGATACGAGCTTATCTGAAGTCAATTATCATCAAATAGGTTCGTGTCACCAAGAGCTGGTGATAGTGCAATCACATATACCCCCAGGGTACGTAACGGTTTAATGATTGCAGCAAACAACAGAACCCTGAATTTGAGTATGCTTCACTGGAGCCAAATATACAGTGTTCTGCAGCTGAGCTATTTTGCCATATGTCAAATTGAGAGTATCCCGTGCTGCTCAGGCAATATGAATCGCAAGGCGCATTTGCCCCAAGCCCTGAAGATGTGGTTAAAACAAGGGTTAATTCATTCAATGCCATTCGGTTGACAGAACTCCAATCTATCGATCATAGGTAAGTCACATAGTTTCTTGATGACTTTGCATTCCTCGAGATCTGTAGTGGTTTGAAATTGACGACATCTTATCTCACAACGGATGAACCATTGGAGCATGAGAGATTCGTCGTTTGTTCGGTGACTAGGAACAAGGTTTCCTGCCGATGAGTAATGAACATTGAGCATAAAGAGTATACTACCAATGCTGATCGAAAGAGAATACACCTTTTAATTGAGCTCGGCTTGATCCCTGTCATAGATCAACTGATACCAAGGTAGGGTAATGGCGATGTTACCAATAGGTGAACCAATCCGGAAGGTTGATCCAATTAGGAAGTCCGAGTGATAATTGATGATCTTGGATTCAGTATGGATATTTGGATTATGGAGTGATCCTGAATAATCCCGGAAGTATGCCTGTAACACCAATGGCGTAACACTAGATTTATATAATGCTTTGGTGTTCACAGTTTGATAATAGTATCTTATTAAGATCCTTTATGCGACAGACACTAATCTCTTTTTGCTGTTTGCGATAACAATCATTGTGGAAGTGGTGATTGTCCTTTAATAAGTTGTATTTTGGCCTTTAACGGTGGTCAATACTGCTGATATCAGCTCATCAGTCTGCAAAATGCCTTGATTACCCAATGTGCAAGACCAACAATCATTTAAGTTCTGTTGACACTCATCATCATAATAAGGGAAAGTAAATGTTATGCCCTGTTTCGGTTGAAATGGCCGCCATTACTTTATATATAAGTTGGTGCCACAAAGCGAGACTCAGATTTGCCAAGATGCAAAACCCACAATCGATGATGCTCCAATGAAGAACAGTGTCAGGATGGGCCAGGGAACTTGTCACTATTGATTTTGCCGCTAAAGCTAACTAATAACTCATTTATGGATTGTTGCAACCAATTGCCAGTTGGATTGCCCAAGATGCAAGAATGAAAATTGTTGACACTCGATTGATACTCATTGTCAGGATGGGGCAGGGAATGCGTCACTATTGTTTTTGCCTCTAAACCCGGCTTATACCTCATTTATGGATGCTTGCAACCAATTTGCAGTTAGATTCCCTAAGATGCAAGATCGAAAATCAGTGACACTCCATTGATGATCATTTTCCGGAAGGGGCACAGAGCGTGTCACCAATCTGTTTCTCTCTGAAGGCAAACAATACCTCATTTCGGGATGTTTGTAACCAACCACCACTTAGATTACACGATTTGAACAGCCTAAAATCTCTAACACTCCGTTGATATTCATTTTCAGAATGGGCAGTGGCCATGTCCCTTCCCTGTGTGCCTATAAAGACTGCCAATACGTCAGTTATGCATAACGGCAAGCAAACCACTTTTCAATTATCATACATACAACACCAACAATCATTCATGCTCTGTTGAAGCTGATTGTAATGTATTGTCCATTTACAATATGTTGCTATCAATAACTGCATTCATCATTAGTTGAACTTAGTGGTTGCCTCTCGATTCAATCGAGACTGGGCTCTTCGTCATAGCCAAGTCCAATCTTATTTTTGTATTAGTTTCTCTCATTCTATCAAAATTAGTACATCTTGCCAAATAATCAATTTTGCCTGCTATACTTCTGTTTATTAACCAATATTCACATGTGATTGCTCAATATTCTCCTAGAAGATTTCTCTAAATGAAATTCCCGTCAGACAACATCGGCAAAAGTGCAAATCAACTATAGGCTGCGCTACGCGCACACGTGCACACGCGCAGCTCATAGAAAGCTTCCCATGGACCCCTGCGCGACGTGCAGCCTATACTCATCTATAGTCGAATCATGGAGATGTGCGCGTGGGCCTATGGAACGATATATGGCTGCCGGCCAGAGATGGACCTATACTTGTCTTTACTGCCAGCTGTTATACCAGTACTGTACACGCTATCGCTGCGAGTCTGCATGAGAGCCCACTGGCGATGGAAAGCCTGCTCCAGAGCCCACTTGAGTGCCTGCTTGAGAGCCTGCTTGAGAGCCTGCGTGAAAGCCTGCTTGAGAGAGCCGTGCTTCAGGAGGAGTAGAGTTCTCCTCCACTGGAAGTCTTTGGCCGATGTCAAACTCTGAGTTTGTGGAAGCTTTGGGTAATAGAAGGCTCTAAGTCCGTGGAAGCTTTGGCTAATGGAAGGCTCTAAGTCTGTGGAAGTGTTGGCTAATAGAAGGCTCTAAGTCTGTAGAAGCGTTGATGCTAACGTTGACATAGCCAACCTACTTGTCTGAGTGCTTCTGGTACTATGATCACCATCACCGACACCATCACCATCGCCGTCATCACCATCAGCCCCAGCCTAAATGCGCACACATATGCCCACAATCCGTGGGAAGCAAGCAGCAGATTCCGCTGGAAAATCTGAGTCGGAGATCTGCTCTCCCCAAGAACCAATTGCCTACCATTCCTACAGAATCTACGGCTGTCATTGTCAACACCATGGTCGTGAGGCATAGTGAGATTCCGTCTCCATGGGCGTGCTAAAGATAAGATTCAGACTATGATATAGACCGAGGTCATGATGTCAGCCGCCCGCCACCTGCCTCATGTCACACGCCACCTACCAAACATTGCTTGCCACACGCCACCTGCCTCGCGCCTCCCGGTGCCTGGCGTCTGCAACTCAACAAGTCTCTGGATCGAGCATGTAGGAGCATATTCGGGAGGAGTAGAGTTCTCCACGGGAAGCTTTTGGCCGATGGAAAACTCTGAGTTTGTGGAAGCTTTGGCTAATAGAAGGCTCTAGGTCTGTGGAAGCTTTGGCTAGTAGAAGGCTCTAGGTCTGTGGAAGCTTTGGCTAGTAGAAGGCTCTAAGTCTGTGGAAGCTTTGATGCTGACGTTGACATAGCCAACCTACTTGTCTAAGTACTTCTGGAACTATGATCACTATCACCAACACCATCACTATCGCCATTGCCATTGCCATTGCAATTGCCATTGCCATTGCCGTCGCCATCATCTCCATCAGCCCCAGACTGAATGCGCACACATACGCCCACAATAGATGGGAAGCAGCCACCAGATTCCGCTGGAAAATCTGAGTCGGAGATCTGCTCTCCCCAAGTTCGAATTGTCTACCTTTCCTGCAGAATCTAAGGCTGCAATTGTCAACACCATGACCATGAGGCATCGTGAGATCTTGTCAGGGTGGGTGCGCTAAAGATAAGGTTCAGACTATGATATCGACCGACGTCACGATTTCAGCCACCATACGCCATGCGCCATCAGCCACCTGCTACCCGCTACCTGCCTCCTGGTGCCTGGCTCTTGCGACTCAGCAAGTCTCTGGATCGAGCACCCGGGAGCATACATCGAAGCATATAGCTAACCGAGATTGGGAGTGTCTTGCCTCTTGAGAGTGTACTTGGGAGCGTAGAGCCAAGCAGGCTCGGAGTATTCCATCGAGTGCAATGAGGAGCGTCCTTGAGAGCATGCTTGGGAGTGTACTTCAGAACATACTCGGAGGTGTACTTGGGAGCGCACTCGGAGTGTACTTGGGAGCGTCTTGAGAGCTTACTTGGGAGCGTAAGTCAAGCAGGCTGGGAGTGTACAATCGAGTGCAATTGGGAGCGTTCTTGGGAGCATGCCCGGGAGTGTACTTGAGAACGTACTCAGAGTGTACTTGGGAGCGTCATGAGAGCTTACTTGGGAGCGTATAGTCAAGCAGGCTGGGAGTGTCATCGAGTGCAATTGGGAGTGTACTGGAGAGCGTGCTCGGGAGTGTGCTTGAGAGCTTCCTGAGAGCTGGTTTGGGAGCGTACAGTCAAGCAGGCTGGGAGTGTGCCATCGAGTGCAATGAGGAGCGTCCTTGAGAGCATGCCCGGGAGTGTACTTGAGAACGTACTCGGAGTGTACTTGGGAGCATCTTGTGAGCTGACTTGGGAGCGCATAGTCACGCAGGCTGGGAGTGTCATCGAGTGCAATTGGGAGTGTACTTGAGAGCGTGCTCAGGAGTGTGCTTGAAAGCTTCCTGAGAGCTGGTGTGGGAGCATACAGTCAAGCAGGCTGGGTGTGTGCCATCGAGTACAAGTGAGAGCGTCCTTGGGAGCATGCCCGGGAGTGTACTTGAGAACGTACTCGGAGTGTACCTGGGAGCATCTTGTGAGCTTACTTGGGGGCGTATAGTTAAGCAGGCTGGGAGTGTGTCATAGAGTGTAATTGGGAGTGTACTGGAGAGGGTGCTCGAGAGTATGCTCGAGATTGTCTTGACAGCTTACTTGGGAGCGTACAGTCAAGCAGGCTGGGAGAGTGCCATCGAGTGCAATTGTGAGCGTCCTTGAGAGCATGCCCGGGAGTGTACTTGAGCATGTACTCCGTGTACTTATGAGCGTACTCGGAGTGTCTTGAGAGCTTACTTGGGAGCGTACGTCAAGCAGGCTGGGAGTGTAATCAGGAGTGTACTTCAGAGCTTACTTGGGATCATGCAATGAAGTGCATATGACAGTTTTATTGAATGCAGCATGATGTATAGTATCAAGCGCCCATAATCGCATGCGTGTCATAGTATTCTAGTCAACTCGCATGCCCATAGGACGTAATAGTGCCACGCGTCAAATATGCTATGGATGACCGGCCCAAAAACAGCTTCTCTATGAGTTACGCGTCGCGTAAGGTCATTTTTCCCCGTGAATATACAGAACTTCGCGACAATCCATTGATACATTGTTTTCTATATATTGTTGTTCGTCATATTCCATCTGGTTTCGATTGTATTCTCCGTCCACAATACCTGTTCAGCATTTTGTTTGCCCTCCTCATTGGTTGAATCAATCTGGAAAAACTTGCTGCAGCTCTCATATACCACTGTGCAGCGGTTTGCGGCTCTTTGATGCCATTGTCTAGCTTTATATCAGATTGATTGTCTGTCTCCCAGTCATCTTCAATGTCATTTGGATCATCCAAGTCCCAATTCCAGTGAAGTCAATTTTGAGTATCCGAAATGGTTTCAGGTGCAATATCCAGATCACATTTGGCTGGATGGGAGTTCATTGTTTTGATTTCGCGGGCATTTCATCATTGAGTTCATTGTCCAGGGAGGTCCTTTGCAGACGAAGCTGGTGGCACAGGTAATCTTTCTCAAAATTCAATTGTGTCATGGGGGTACTTTGATACTAAGTATAGGTACTTAGGTACAGCCCTAGATCCTATAGATTTATTCCTTGGCGAGATTCACAATAATCTGTTTTCTAATTTCTGCCAAACTTTTCCAACGCTTATCTTGCTGCTTTATTCATCACGTAGCCTTCTTGAGACTTGCCTTTGTAGATGGCAAGGGATCAATGTGTCTTCATCTAATTCGATGCAGATGATCAGCGATGTACTGTTTACTTTCCGCTTCGGAGTTTTGAATCACAGCTTCCGCTCGATCTTGTACTTGATCGATTCCACTATCCTATGAATCCAATGATGCCTTCCTGCTGCTACTAGGTAATTCATTGCTCGTCCCGACTATGCTTTGCTGTAGAGACTCTTCTAATCGCCTTTCACTAGGAAAGCGTTGGTTGTCTATCAAATAGACTAGCGCAGGTTCTAATGCTATCATTGTGGCGAGCCACCAGACACCCTTAGCAGCAAACAAGTATTGTTTATAATGAAAGGTTGTAATGAATTTGGCAAAGGCCCATAGTAGTATATCAGCTTCAGTTTCGAAGGTAATGGTCATTCGTACAGCAGTACTCCTTCGGAGAATAAAACGTTTGAAATGTGCCGCGCTGCCGCTACAGAAAGCTAATAGATTTTATATATAATTATAATTGGTATAGGTCTCATAAAAACTCAATAATAAATAATCGGTTTTTTTCGCTGCTAGGTATTGCTGATTGGTTTGCTGCTAGAGCTCGCTCCTCTCAATGCCGGAACAATGTGATCTCTTTAAAGGAGCTTATCGGGATGTTACGCATGCGCACCCATAGTTCACCTTCCATGATCTTGATAGCAACGTGCTTCTGCATCTTCCATTCTGAATGAATGCGCCTAGTAGAGATTGCCACGAATCCCAAAGGTTATTGTGTTCATGCAGTTGAGGTATTAAAGCATCACACTCCTGATAAGAATCAGGCTACAACCATAAGATATCATATATCAGATAATAACTTCAACTTGGACATCTTGCTCTTGCATGGATAGGTAATTGGAACACGTATCCGATCTTTGTCGGATCGTACTTTTCGCAAATGCATACTATAGTAACATTGCGTCATAGAGTTGAACGGCGACTGACCAATGCTATGCTAACGTAGATTGAACGACACGCACCACATCGTATTTTGAACAAGTGATTCCTGCAGCTGCCATTTCGTTACGAATCAATGTGCGGTGATGCTCCAGGCCTCATATCAACAGCCAATGTCATTATGTCTCAGTCACACCATGCTCAGGCTAAGATGATTCTCTTTGGCCGTGGAATGCCCAAGTAGTTCTGCTATAAGAATACTTGCTCAGGATCCCTTGTACTTGTACGTGGCTAAAGACTGCCTAGTCTGCGGGGCGAACTCCTTTCCTCTATCCCATCAGACATATCCCGCCTGTATCAGGAAAATGAATATGGTTAATAATAACACGCTCGGCAGGATTGTAGCCTTTTCAATCTGGCATTGTTATTGCATCATCACATCAGCTGCCACAGCTGGTTGCTTGAATGGATCCACAAAGCCTCAGCTTGTTCAATCGAAACGAGTCCCACTCAAACCCCGCTAAAGGTTTTCTTGACTGAAAGTTCTGAGGATGCCTAGGGCAGGTGTTTTGCATGTCAGATATCCCAAAGATTACTGACAAGTACCCATCATTGGTTATCTCAGGTTACATAGACTCTGTTAGGAGAAACCCCCTAACAAAATGCAGCTGCACCATCATGTTGAAAGTTTGACCAGGACACTTTGATGATCTCTCCACTATTTGAAATGTATCCTATGGCTGTCATGTGTGTGCTTTGAGTGCAACATTGCTTCAGTGTAGCAGATAGGTTTTGGCCGCCCAACCACATCTCCACAAAGTGGTTGACCTTAGCCATTCTGTGCAATTTTGTTTCCATCGCCTCTGGCTTTATTTCCAACTTGTTTTCAGTGTTCATCGAATCCAATGCTGAGGAATCACCTGCCTAAATTCCATAATTGGCTCGAGTAAACGCCACAACGACAATATTGTTGCGAACGGTTCCGTTTCTGGTTTTTGACTGCCTGCAGCCCATAACATCTGGTACAAAGGAAATACTGGCCTCTTCTCAGACCCATTGTCGTAGGACAGAGAATATATTGCGTGCCACAGTGGAGCAATTGCCGTACTTTGAGTTCATTTCCTCTTGTTGATGCCACCAGTCAAATATCTGATTTCCAAAACCAACTGCTAATCTCCATAAGGTTGGAGTTACTAATCATTCAGATTCGGATTAATTTGCCCCCAGGTCTGTGATAACTCAGGCTGTGAATTGACATAGGGGCTTGCGGCTGTGAATAAGCATGCTGCGAGATCACTTCATGCAGGCGGCGTTACAGCCATGTTTTTAGGTATTGACTATTCTTTAACACCGCTGCACAAATAATATGGATCTTACGAAGATTGATCGAATCTAGAAGCCGCAATGGAGGTGGCGAGATCGTTGTTCAGTATGCTGTTTGGTCTAATACTGGGCAACCACCTATGTTCGGCATAGTATTCATTGTCCACATACTTCTGGAACTCTTCCAGGTATTGGGTAGTAGTTATGTCCTCAGAATGAATACTGATTTCTGTGTCCCACCTCCTGGACGATTGCAACATCCGGAATGCATCCAGGATCTGCGCAGAAATGGGAAGTATAGCCATCATCGGTCGAAATTCAGCATAGTATTTGGACAGCTTCCAGCTCAGAAATGTCATCGCAAAGTATAAGTCTTACTTCCACTGAGTCTTCTTTATAGCCAAATCTCGCATAATACAATCCATATGAAGGAATATGCCATTGTACACATTGATAACATGATACAGGGTAACCTTATCCTATTTCGACATCCACAGAGCCCATCTCCAGAATGGACTATCAACTTCCATTACATACTTGGCGATGTTCCATTCATCCTGTGTTGGGAAGAGTGGCCTGGGTTCACAGTGTATTGGATTCTTGAGCCGCTTGCGGGTCAAGTCGCATAATGGGTAGGCTTACTCAAGCGACTCCAGTGTCAAATTCCACCATGTCTTCACATCCATAATAGGTAGTACTGTGAATTGTACTCTGCGTTTGTGAGAGCCAAGAACTTGTTTCAACGACCAAGTATCAGCATAATCAATATTGTAAGCATTCTCTGCTATATGAGGATCAGATTCAGGACTTTCAAAATTGCTTGAAATAGGTACTTTCTCAATTATCTTTGCTAGACCTGGTCTGATGGCATACACCGTGTTGATTCTAGCATTGCCCTCTTTATAAAGTCTTCGACTCTTCCCAATGTCTATGTTTTCATTCTCTCCAAAATGTCAAATGTTCATATTGGCTTCCCAAGAGTTGGGGCAGCCTTTACACCCGGAGTCCTTATGAATGCACCTAAAGCAAGCTGAATGACATGCACCATACATGTTATGTGGTTTCCCAATGCAGGCTACTCAATTCCAGAGGCCTCAAGGGTTAATAGTAATTCACGAGACATCAAGTAATAGGAGGAAGCGTTGTCTGTCGTATTTCGCAGTAAACAGCCATAGATAAGCTCAGAACAATCATGAAATTCCTCCAAATTTGTTAGTGGTTTTGCCTTAACTGCGACAGTGGTGCTTATGATTGTTATGATCATACTTAGCATAAAGGTACTCTCAGTCTAGTCACACGAGTTGCATAACACCTATTCTCGACATGATCAGTTTGGCAGGCTCCTGATCATTTGTAGGATGATGCTAAATTCACATGTTGATTGAATACGCGACGTGTTGCTTTGCAGAATGTCTGAAGACGATGCAACTATGTTGCCATAGCACGGAAGTCTTCTGCAGCCCGGCACATAGTGTTTGAGCCGATTCATTTCTCTGAAACTAACGGAACGACTGATATGAATGCAGATTACTCCTACTCACAGACTAGGTAGTTGACAGCCAATATGTAATTATGTCTGACCACTAGCTTATCTCCTCAGGAGATACAAAGAACTAGTGTACTCATCGGTCAAAGAGAATGGTCTTGGCCTACGCATAATGTGACTAATGGAATAATGAGATTGGTTGAGGATATGCGGCCTGGAGAAGCCCTGCTGATTGGGTTGAGTTTGGATGCATTGCAACGTCAGACTCAAATGTTGATCGAGCAGAAGCATCATATTCAACATTTGCACAGTTGTGGTTGGTCGCCACGTCACAACAACAATATAACTACTCTGGATGCATTGCTGGATAGCCGAGTTATGGCGAGGCATTTAATAACGTTGTGTTTTTAAATTATATTGCAATAAAGAACATTTAGCGATGATCGGATGATGTTCCTATTACCAAATCCTACGTATTGCAAGATGTTCAAGTAGAAGTTATAATCCGGCACATAGTCTGACATGATATCATCCAATGGATGGCCTGATTCTTATCAGGAGGGTAACTCTATAAAACCACATCCGCATACACTTGATGACCTAAGTGATGTATGGCAATACATACTGGGCGCATACAACAAATTGTAAGACATGACCACTTTAGAGCTATCATCAGCAGTGGAGTCATAGCATCAGAGTATATGTGTACAAACTCTCAACAACGACTCAAAAAGAGTCAAATTGTTTCAGCAATGGAACGGACAAGCTATAGCAGTGAACAGTCAGAAACCCAACAGCGAAAAAAGAATCTGAAATATTACTCAGTTGTATGATATCTATACATATATCTACATCTATTAGTGAATTAAAAATACTATTACCTTTATGGCAGTGGCACCACACCTGCTATGAGTAGTATCTTCGAGCAGGAGGTTGACATGTTTCTGTGGACATTTGGTAAATTGATTCATCGATTTCAAGATTGTCAGTTGCTATCCACACCACTGTATATCTGGTGGATATCAGCATTCGTGGGATTACAACCTGCGCTAGCCTAGTACTTAGACCACCAATGGTTTCCATCAGACAACACAGAAGGAATACCGAATAGTCAATGGGCTGCCAATCCTCAAAGTCCAACAAGTGCTGTTAGTATAGCAGACAGGAATCTATGAGCTGTGTCATCTATACCTGGGGATTTTCAGGATGATTCATAAACAAAAATTACCCAATATAGTCCGGAATGTTCTACAAAAACGATACAAGAGAAAGTTAACCCTTTACCGACAGCCGAGAAACAACTCAAGGCTGAGTGAAGAAGGCAACAATAGCTCAAGGGAAATTAGGAAGCTGAATAAACGTTACAGCAGTTGAAAAGGTTTGGCATACAAAAGAGGTAATCTGGTGTCAGAAGAAGTAGGATCTAGCGCCATGAGAAACTATCTATGCTTAGTGCTCATGCACCCCTCAAACATAATGTATGGCTAGCCGTGCTCCAGCATGTTGACTCTCGACCTATTATACTTAATTACCTTTCACAATACGATATGACTAGGCTATCAGCCTCAGCAGATGCAAGCTGTAATTCTTGCAATGCACAATTTTGATCCATATAGCAAACAATGATCAATGTTCGGGTTAATTTGTTGTTTGATGTCCACCCTTCTATGGCTAAACTCACATGATTTCTTGACGGCAATTGCTTCCTAATTGCATCCACTGTAACTAAGGAGTTTCTCCAGCAAATGTTGCTGACCATGCTCATGGACCTTAGTATGAACTTGCTTCATAATTCAATATCTGACCGCTGTATGTCAGGCATTGATATATCACTCCATCCATTATGGGGCAAAATAAATCCTAACGTGAGGTAGCAATTCCAGGTGCCTTGATAAAAGTTGGCTGTTTGAATGTCCTTCACTGCCAGTTTGGAGGGTTTTGTTGGTCGATTCAGTTAATATAGGTAAAACCACAATGTGAAACATGAAGTTCATTTCCTAACTTACATTTGTCATTCCTTGACTTCCTTGCCTGTTCACAATGGCCTAAGCTGTTTGATCGATTGTTGAACTAGTCGATTTGACAACATCTGACTGTGTTCATTTGTTTCACTGTAAGATGTAACCGGTTGCCACCAAGCGTTTCCCCATTGAGCTGGTCCCATGTTCGGATGGATGACGAAGAACTTGATGACAATCAATACATATGATGCTGGAGCTGCTGGTCTTCTCCATTCCGCAGTGTAAATGCAATTGTGCTGAAGCCGCATGTCTAGATCCACTCCAAGCAATAGGTTGCCTGGAGTCTGCACTCTTTGAACCCCACCATGCATCAAATAGGATTTGTGAAGTAAGGTCACTTAAATCACGAATAAAGACACAATGTTTTTTGGACGATATCATAATCTCTAGCAACGAGGTATTTAAAGATATTGAAACGGACATCGCGGTAGGAATCTGATAACCGGGTAATTTGACTTGAGAGATTGTCAAAAATAATGGTATAGCAAAGCAGACAGCTGGTTCTTAAATATTGACTCTAGAGCTACAAGCAAGAACAAAGTCAGACCTGTGAGATATTGAATGCAGATTTGTGAAGTTGAATTCAAAGACAAATTGAGAAGACTGACCGTTAATAACACTATTTAGCAACAATGTGGTGCAGTATATTGCTGTGTAGTGTACTGAGCGCCTACAAAACCTGATTATGCTACGTTGGCACACCTTTTTAGAAGGCTGTTGCTTATTGTCAGTATCATTTTTGCCCATAGAGGCTGCTGATTTATCAATTCTAGGTTAACACCATTGCATACACATTGCATTATTGAAGATGCAAGAACAGAAATTGTTGACACTCGGTTGATACAAATTTTTCGGAGATAGTAGTGATATTGTCACTAGAGTTGTTGCCCATAAAGGCAGCCAATACAGTGATTATGCGGTAATGCTGTCTCACAGCCTTGAGATTATCCATGATGCAAGATCAACAATTGTTGACGTGGCATTGAGACTCATATCCAGAATGAGGAAACAAGTGTGTCACTTTCCTTTTCACCTATAAAGACTGCCAATACTTCCGCTTTGCATGGCTATAGCTATCCAGCGCTTTGATTGCCAACAGCGCAAGACTAAAAATCATTGATGCTCCATTGACACTCACCTTAAAGACCTACTAACAGTCGTTGGATGCTCAAGAATTGTACGGAAAATTCATAATGTTATTATTGACAGCCAATATATTCTTTCAGTGCATAATAATTTGAATTCAAAACCTTTGTGGCCGCTGGGTATATGAGCCACCACTATGCATGTTAGAGGAGCGATGAATGATGTAGGCCCATTGTGTTGTAGCACTTTTGGCTGGCAATTAATGGTGTATGCATGAATCCATGAGTTGTTGATAAATGTAGCCCGACTTCCTCACCTTTCCATATCCAGCGCATTCTCCTTGATCTCCATGACCTACCAGGAGCAATGATCAAAATCTCAGCGATGTGCTCCATGTTGGAGCAGAGAATTTTGCAGTTGGAAGAATGGATCAGTGCAGGGTGATGGGAGTTATTCATCCAGGTGCACGTCGCGCATTGACTGATTGTGCTATGACTTGAATGGCATTGCTGACTTATATTCTGTTAGTTAATTTCATTTCGAATTTAGGTTTTGCTTTCTTACTTAACCATAACTCACAACATCATATCTTGTTTGTTGGTTTGCTATCATCGTGAGTTGGGCACAAGAAGTTTCGCGTGGCCCATACGACACTGGCACATACAATCAAGAAATATCATGTCTCAAAATCGGGTCACTGAAGTCAACAAAAAGCTGACTCTAAGCAAACTAGGTACAGGAATTGCTTTTCAACAAGATAAGTCACCCACATTAACTATTTGGCTATCTATTTCTCCCGGCAACGCAGGAGGCGTCACCATTTCATTGTCCAGATCTGGTTTCAGTATGTTAATTAGCTCGGGATACTATGTCAAGGGGTAAAACATTGCGGATTCAGCCAGATTGGATTTCGTGATCTGTGACAAATCGTGCGACTCATGATGTGGGAGAGACGTCATGCGTCTGATCAATTGTCGATTGTCAGAACCCAGACTCATTTGACTACGTCCTGGTCGAGAAGTCCCTTGCTGCATTTCTGATTTCCCAAGGACCATATCAATAGTCATCATAAGCTCTCCAAATATGTTGGTAATGATGTGGCAGCTGTCTTCTCCGTATAGGGCTTCACAATGGCCAGAACCTTGAATCCAACAATACATTACTTCGTATCGCTTTCACGCAATTAGTTACCTTTGTCCCCTTATCACAGTTGCGTTAATTCTTCCAGCCTCATCGGCATCTCCCAATGACTCTCCATGCAGTCCTGTACCCTTTTTGTGATTGTGTACATCATCCAGCCAGGTTCATCATCTTCGCTCAGCTTGCCCAGCTCTGTATCATCATCAGCATCTTCGTCATCTTCCACATTCTCCACATCATCAGAACTTGCAAGTTTACTCAGACTGTCTTATGTAGTATTCAACACCTCGTCAAAAGTTTATCCTGGCTTTGTTGTTGTTGATCCTGCATTTTCAACATTTCTCATATCTTCCTGCTCCTGCATAATCGCTGTCTCTGCGTCTTGAACTTGCGTCCTTGCCACAGCGGTCTATCTATCTACATAATCCTCCATCCATTTCTCTTACTCAGCTTTGCTACAAAATTGTGTTTTTCATCGTTGCACCCCTGAATGCTGCCAAGGCTCCAACAATCTCTTCTTCAAAGACACATTGGCCATCATTCAATTGATGACCTCGTCGTGTGGATAGGTTTGTGAAGTTGCCAGATTTGCTCGCCAGAAGTGGAGAATGGTTCTTCTTTCGGAGCATTGACCATTGGATATTGTGTTCACTTTCTTGTTGGGCTAGATGTTGGATGTTGCATGCTATGCACCACATCGAGGCAAGCTGTGTCTTGTATGTCAAGGTTGGTATGTTTTATCCACTTGAACAAAGCAAAATCTGAGTTCTGACTGTCACTTCATTGGGAATAGTAATGCTAACCGTGTAACAAAACTTGAGGGTTAGTATCTGCTGCCTGGAAGATCGCAGGGATGTCTTGGAACGAACATCACCAGACCTCCTCTCAGTCGCAGAATGTTCTTTTTATATTCATCAAATATGACATTTCAGCTGTCGTTCACCACAATGTATCTCTGTTAACAAAAATAGTACATCAGACCGACCTACTGTAAATCACGGGAGAGTTGGAAACCACAGGAACCTTCAGCTATACGTGATAGGATTCATCTTGAGTGGAATGTCCGAGCGGCTATCACTCATTCCATTTGGATTTAAAGCTAAATAGATATTACCCAGGACTTCCCACTTCTCTTTGTTATCATCTTCCTCATCTTTTCCACCAGAGCATGTCATGGCTCCTGAAACATCTTAGCCAGGTGCGTGAGGATCTACATCTGGCCAAACGACATACGCTTCATTCATATGGGTCACCCATTGAGGCACTGCAGCAATGCAGACCCCTCTGAGTCCGCTGCTACCCTGCCAATACAGCCACTGAAAATACGACCCAGGCCACCCATTTAGGATTATCCAGTAAAATGGGACGCAGGAAGAGTAAGAAACAGCATGCCATCGGATTTGAGTAAATCCTGACCGAGGTTGACAGTGGTCAACTGACGATATCATGTACGGCTTGTGTAACTAGAGAGCTACATGATCAATTTACAGCTGACCGTCATGGGAATTCTCATCACAGTTCCAAGGTATTTGTACGCACTGTCTGCAAGATCAATCATCGTGATGCATTCAGTGCTTGAATTTTCATGGTCAAATTTCTTCATAAGCATCCCTGATCGTTGCCTAAACAGGCTTCAATGACCTTAGAGAAGGCTACAGAGTTGTAAATGGCAGAGGAACCAGCCAAACCTCACTTTTAAAAGCAGCAACGAATTCCCTGTAGGTTTTCAACATGTCAGCTACTATGGCAAGGAATGGAGGTTGGGTACATCTAGAACAGTCTCATATGCACCTTGCCTTGAATAAAGCCAAAATGGCCAAAGGAGGGTTTGCACATACGGCAATAGAGTAAACACACTACCAGATTCAGAAATGCAGTGCCAAAGTCTGAGATGAGCACAACCAGGGAGATGAATTTCTGGGGAAGAGAAAGGGGCAGTCTGGGATTGAGTGACTCACAGCAATGCTTCGTGAAAATCAAACGAATAACTGTCTTCCTTCACAGGCTGGCGCTGCCCTGCAAAGATCACGCAGACACACTCGACGCACAAAGGAACGGGTGCACCCTTACCAGAACAGGTGCTTCCTCTGCCCAAAACGCCACCCGCACCACCTGTTGACAATGAGGGCGCTTAACATTTCGAAATCGAACATGCGCCACCCAAATATGTTTATATATGTACTTATCCTACTAATAATGAATTATTCAATATTGATGCATATACCAAGGATTGCAATCGTGATAAATATTTGATTTCAGATTTTCTAACTCAAGAAGGAATATCCAGTGGTTGGTACACTATTTGCTGTATGGTAAGGCAGCTGACATCTATTTGCAGACAAGTGCAGCCTATTGAGCGAAACTGACGGTGAAGATAAGCATTGATAGAAAGAAACAAGATTTTTCAGTTTTATTATGATCTACAATTAGCAGACACTTTAGAGTATAATTTAGAGGATATATTTCTATGCATTATTAAAGATCAATGTAGTGATATAGGAAAAAGTACATGAAGACAATAGAATGGCTGCCAACACACAATGGCCAATATTCTATACCAATTTGAATGGTTGCAGATTGCAGATACTCATGTGGCAAAGTGAGCATCAATGCAGCGTCAATGATTTTTGGTCCCGTAAGTCAGATAATTAATAAGTGACTTTGTCATTATTATACATAATCAAAATAATGGCTGCCTTTATAGGCAAAAGAGCAAGCTACATGCTCGCTGCCACGTCATGACAATGCACGACAACGGAAAGTCAAGGATTCTTCACTTTACTTCTTGGGTAATCTAAGCGTCGTTTGATCACAGACATCTATACAAATGGTGTAGGTGGCCTTCATAGACAGATAGCCCAGAGAAGTTCCCGCAATAGCCTCCCAGTCAATCACAATGTAATTCATTTTCAATGTGGCAACTCAGGTTTCTTGAGCGGTTTAGCCTATAAAACCGGTCAAACTTCGTATATTGACAATACTGGCCTCATTGCTCTTTGAATAACCATTGTCCAGGGCCAAAAACCATTGAGGTACAGCTGGCACTCATTTTGAAGATTGGGCAGGGAGCGAGTCACTTTCGCTTTGCCCTATCAAGCTGGACAATACTGTGATTATGTATAACAATGACCAAATCACTGGTGAATTACCTGACTTACAACACCAAAATTCATTGACGCTCTGTTGACTTTCATTTTTAGGAGATAGTAGCGATGTCGTAGCTAGCATTTATGCCAATCAGGGCAGCCAATAGTTTCAATACTACTACGCACTGTCAAGTCTCTGATTAACTACACGACTTACATGACCATAAATCGTTAACCCACAGTTGACGCGCATATTCAGAATGGGGCAGGGAGTGTGTCACACTCTCTTTTGCTTATCAAGGGAGCCTATACCTCATGTATGATTGTTGGCAACCAATTGCGACTCAGATCAACCATGAGGCAAGGCCAAGAATCGATGACGCTCATTTGATGCGCATTTTCCGAATTCGCCATGGAGAGAGTCGCTTTCTCATTTGCTTATAAATGCGGCTTCAATCTCCTTGAACAATGTCCGCATCCAATTGCCCCTCAGATAACCGAACATGCAAGACGAAACATTGTTGACCCTCGATTGTCTGTTATTATCAGGATGGTGCCGAGATTGTGTCACTCTTGTGTTTCATTATCAAGGAAGCCAATACATCACAATCAGACCAAGACATACCGAAGTCAATATTTTGAGATTAGCAGGAGGATGTCTGAATGCACCCATAAATAGATAACCCCGAAAACCACAGCCAGTGCTTGGAACTGACAGGGCTTGCTATATGCAGCAAAACCCGGGTGTTGAAGGGTACGGGTCTGGGTTTGTCCAGCCAAGTAGAAAGATCCCAGACTGAAGAAACAACCCAGAAGGAACCAGAGCGCAGACCATAAGTTCAAAGTATAGAAACATCACAAATTCACTAATGTCCATTACTATATCATTAGATTCACCAATTACTGCAGACCAGAGTGTCAGTGGTGAAATTGTTCCAATCAAGGTATCATATACTTGATCAGTATTGACATCAATGTCATCCCTGGCAGCATTCTGCAGAACCCCCAGCATCTGTACCATTCGTGAGTGATTAATCCGCAGAGTGTTTTCAATCACCCAATTGATTATGGCAATGTGTAGCAATGGCGTTGTGTATTGCATTTGCTTTTGGCCAATCTGCCAGACATGCGACCATGACTGATGTTCCTTTTAGTAATTTATACCCTGTTCTGCCATGATGGAATTTTGGCAATTATAATGTAGGTTCAAGCCCTCATTGCTTGTCAGATAGGACATGGCAATGACCCTAACCTGCCCATGGTTGATTAATTACTTCTTCACAGAGGCATTTGCATCAGCAGTGATTGAGGTATTTATAGTAAAACAATTGAATTCTACGAGCCGCCAGTACTGCTCACATTTAGTATTGTTGTCATACAAGTGTCGATGTCAGAGTTGAATGTCAGAGAGGATGTGTGTCTGAGTTGAATGTGAGTGTTGTTATGAGTGACAGAATGCAAGATTGAGAAGGAGTGCTAACCTGTTCGATGAACCATTGTGTAATTGGCCAATATACCTTCACAATCACCTGCTCTCCATTGTATTTCTCTGGCAAGATGTTGTGGAGATATTGTTTGAGCCCAGCCAACTTTGGAGCCCAAAACAGCTAGGCCACATCAAGCTGATCATATGTTATACTGTTGACCATTTCAGGTGGAGGTATTCAGTCTGTCTTCCTTTCGAAACCCTTTGCAAACTCAGAAATAACCATCCTCAGCATAATCAGATTTGGTCTGGCCATGTCAGCAACACAGGAATGTAACAACCATAAATGTTTCAATGAAGGTATTTCTGGATCCATTGAAGCAGGGCCCAGAATAAACACTACGGAGGTAAGGTGAATCAACCCCCAATAAAGGCACAAAGGTTTCATCTTGTACATTGGTGTAGCTTGCCTGGAGGCAACCTCTGCAATTATCTCTGGAATCCCAATATACCTACCATCTGCGAAATCAATCGAGAAGTGTACAGCTATGTGGGCTGTGGGAATAAAACACGTTTGGAGATTCCATGCATAGGAGGGCTGTTGATGCTGGGCATTCTCTTGTTGAAGGGGATATGGCTCACTAATGTTCGCCTTAGCGTTAGTGTACATAACAGGGCAACTGCTTGTGTCTCATTATGTTCCTTATAGCGAGTCCATCTGATTACTATATCAGATATTGGTATGGCCCTTCTTAATTTCCCCACTTCACCAATTAGGGGCATGATGTAAATATCCCAAGTTCTTGTTGTGCAGTGAACATGTGAACCAAAATCTGGGTGTTGTTGTACAGATCTGCAACTGGTGTGAACCTGGCACCAGGTTCAGTATATGACACATTACTCCTGTCGGTGACCCAATCGTCATCAATGTTGAGTGTATAGTTCAAGGTATCTGGCTCTAGCTGTAGGGCGATCCAGGATCAACTCTCAGGAAGACACAGAATCCAATGCAAGTCTTCGATGCCATTTACCAATGGGGTTGCCATTTGTATCCATTTGTATTATTGCTCCAGAAAGAGTACACTGGACGCTCTATACATATGATCATCATGGCAATTCCTTTTAACCAATGTGCTATTAGCCTTCCTACATTTGCTGTTTGTGTTCCTTCTCATTCTCAACCTGTAGGCCTCATGAAGGATAACATAATTATATATGCCATGGGGCCCAAATATAGAATTGTCAGCTTCCTCTTGGTTGCACTGCTGTTTGAAAGTCTCAATGGTCAAGATCATGACATTTCTGCATGGTTTAACATCAAGAGTGGCTCAATGGGATGCCCTTGGCAAGGAAGAAGTACCCTAATGGAGATTTGTAGTTAACTCAGTCAACTTAGTTACAACAGCTTCCCATTCTGCCACAATCTGTTTATGGCTATTGCAACCTTAGCATGAAGTCACTATAGTGGTATGTATACTCATTATTTGTTAAAACTAATGTTGGGAGGTGGACCACCCACTGCAGGATTCTTGGTGCCCTGCTGATCTTTTTAGCCTGTTCAATCTTTCCGTTGTGATTTCTTATGTTGATATCCCATTTGTCGAATCCAGCTGGTGGATTGTTGATGTTTGGTTCCTACACATCAACCCTGTGAAATGTTAAAGCTAATGCTGTCATAGTCTGATGATTGTTAGTGTGGCGAACAGTATATCTCAAGGACACGGCAGTGTTGAACATTCCCAGCACCACAGTAGTCACGCAATAATCCACCTTGCACCAAGCAATTCTTCTTTGCTGCGATCCGATTCACTGCAATAGTTTGGTGCAGTTGTAACTGGGTGGGTTAGTAAAGCAGGTGGAAAGATCTGATCTCCATGTTGATGCCTAACGTTGCCATTGAATCCTCCAAGGGGTCTCTCTGAAATTCTTAGCGATCCATCAGCCTCACCAACCGGCATGTGAAAATTGGCTTAATTCAACATTCTGACAGCTGCTCTGACAACGAACTGCGCTCTGGCAACTGCTCTGACAACAGCTCTGACTGCAGCTCGCACAACAGCTCGCACAACAGCTCACACAACAGATCGCACAACACCTCGCGCAGCAGCTCTCAACACAGCTTGCACAACAGCTCGCACAACAGCTAGAACAACAGCTCGCCCAACATCTCGTACACCAGCTCGCACAACAGCTCGTACACCAGCTCGCCCAGCAGCTCACACAACAGCTCATACACCAGCTCGCCCAGCAGCTCGCACAGCAGCTCTCACAGCAGCTCGCGCAGCAGCTCGCACAGCAGCTCACATAACATCTCTGACAGCAGCTGACCACTTACAGGAGCTCGACAGGTCTGACAGCGACAACTCTGACAAGGATAGTGACTCACCAGTCCGCATCAACATTATCTGTCTGGTCCTCCATCTGTGCTTGCTCATCAAGATCATTGGCCACCTATGGATGTGTTTGGGCAATGTTGTTGAAGTCAGACTCTGAGTGATCCAATTCTCCCACTTTCGGAATGTCAAGATCATTTTCCTTTTGTCTGACAGTCGGGCTGTGGGAATGACTCAGTATATATGGTTAGTAATTGCCATTGTCCCCGCTTTCAGAATTGTCCTGGTCCTCCGGCATCCCCATTAGCTCTTACTTCATCTCCCTTTCACCCTCCTCCTCCATGTCATCCAATTCATAGGCACTGATATTCTCTCCGGAACTGTCTGGTGAGTCAACAACTATCCACTCCCTATCAGTGTCCTCTTGTTTCACCCCAAGCGTTGAGGTTTATTCCAGGTAGCGGGGATTGCACCTGATACATTCGAATTCAGTATGAGTGTCATCCACCATGACCGTCTTCTTAATGGTAACGAATGTTCCCATTAGACGGCCTTGAATTTCAGCGAGGTTCACTGAGTGGTCCGAGCTCATTTTGTCCCATGCACTGTCACTGAGTGCAAATCTGGACAATAGACTATCACGCTGGGTGGATGTTGTGTTCACCAAGTAGGAGACAACAGCCCCCAAGTAGGTTACTAGATCATATTGCCCAGTGGTACAGCCAACAAGTGTTAGAAAGCGGTCCGGGTAACCCAGCAGCGGTCCGGGTTTGTACTGGAAAAATGGTTTGGCTCGGTTGCAGAACTGTCCGAAACACTGACCGGCTTAGTTTTGGAGTGGTTGATACTGGGACCGGACATAGAACCGTGCGTTTTTGGCCGGGTTGGATGCTGCCCGCTGTCCCAACCTCATGTTTCCTCCAGCATTGCTTGTAATTATCATTTTGTGTTCTGATAGTATCCGGACAAGATGACTATGCAATTCGTGCAATTTTACGAGCTCTTTCACCTCCAGCATTCATATTTGCAATACCACTGATGTATGTTGAGTAGCTGTGAAATACAAGCCAATGTTCACCGAATTTCGTGGGTTTTCAATAGCGACCCCACGAATATAAGTTGGATCGCAAATTTGGCAGCGGGTGGTGAAAGCGCGGCTAACACTGTACAATCTGCCTATTGATCCTGTCACAATACCATGAGAACTCAAATACTTAATTGGTGCCAAAGATGTGAAGTTCAAATGCCGGGTTGTTGGTGGTAAGACCTGCCCAATTGCAATGGTCCGGGTTTTCGTGTGGTAAAACCCATTACCAGTGTTTGGTTCCAGTTCCTACCATAACCCGGAACTGTTCGACCGGGATGGAACTGGTGCTAACACTACAGCCAACTAGTCAGTCATAACCCATGGGCACATTATATGTTATTGTGAGGTCAAATAGAACTCTAGGCCTTCTCAACTCTTTCGCAATATATACCAGACAATCATCTTCCATCCAGGTGATGAAAAGATCAAATCAGTCGTCTCTGGATTTTTGGTATCAATTTCCAGGTCCGGTGCCTCCTACAATACATTGAACAGGTAAGCTGGTTGCACTGCTTTAAGCCACCTGCAGCCTGTTGGTCTGATATTGGTTGAACATAGAGGACTGAGCATCTCCCGAAAATGGCGAAACTGTATGATAGGGTATTGTCAATGCTACCGCCAATTGTGTAGTGCCTGTGCTAGGTGTACTTCTACACTACTTTACCGGATCTCGCCAGGTTCCTAGTGAGGTCAAGCGTGCAATTGCCGGTGCCATTGACCCAACAAGATCATCTGAAGTGCATTCATTGTGCGGTGTAGTAGGAGGGACAAGGATCTGATCTGATGATGGCACTGATATGACGTATGGCGTGGGGCTTGATGCAGTATTTGACTGGGTGGTGGTGCTGACTGCAGTCTTTGACTTTCTTGCGGGGCTTCTTGGGGATGTCTGCTGTGTGGTAGTAACACTTGGGGTGACTACTCTTCATTAGCATGAAATGAGTTGTTGCATTGTATGGACATCATTCTGATTGAGCTGAGAGTGAGCTGTCCGTCCCAAGAGATATCGAGAGTTACCTGGAAGCATATCGCACATGGCGGCAAACTCCTATTTGTTAGGTCGTAGTCAATGGATGTCAGAATCTTAATTCCACAGACTCAATGTCAGAGACCCAATGTCAGAGACTATATGTCAGAGTCGGATTTACTAACCAGGTCATGTGTCTTTTCTACACCTCTCGACTTGGTAAACAATGTGGTTTTAGTGTAGGATGGGTTAGTGGATTGATCATGTTTAGTTTTGCATCCCAGGACTGCGGCAAGGCGTTCAGTGAATGCAGATCGGCTGCCCACAGCAGCCATGTTATCAATCATCTTCTGTATCACATGGGCACAGATATCTTTGGTCCAGTTCGAAATGCTGGTAGGCCATCTCTGGGGCACATCTCATCGTACCATACGAATGGTAATTCGAGGGATATGAGGGTCGCTGAGCAGATTTGAGGGCCACTGAGTGGATATGAGGGTCACTGAGGCGAGATGATGGTTTTCAAGTTAATGTTCTTTGATCTGACTGAATAGGCAACGTTTGAATACATCAATAGTGACTATTACTCGATGCGCTCTGACCCAAAACTCGATGGAATGACCACTCCAACACACATTGCTGAAGTGATATGTATATGCAAGTAGATCCAGCTGAGCAAGTGCTGCAGATTCAAGTGAGGAGAGTCTGAAGAAGCACAATGATAGTTAGTTGAGATAGGTTGGAATAGGTAGATGCAACAATAGTGGTGGTGGTTTGGAAGGCCACACAGAATGAGGCTACGAAAGTAGGAAGTCGTTGTGGCGTAGAAATGTTCATCACTGTGCAGCTCAAACATCAATTGACACAGGTCTGTTCAGGGAAGCTGAAAATTGTACTGTGAAGCACAACCTCCCAGCATTCCACACAAGGTAACAAACAGAGCTAAACATACAATACTCCTAGTCAAAATGTAGTGTGTGATATAACAATATGACGAGACCAGGCTAGTATCTGATTCTGGGTAGGGTACAGTGAATACACAATCTTGGGACATGTGATAGAAGCCTCAGTATGATCACTTCCAAGGGGGCACTCAACTGCAAACTTTTCACCTTCAACAAGGCAGTCCATTATTTGCATATTATTGGGCAGGGTCTGTTCCTGACAACATAGTCTCACTTGTAACCACCGTTCAACACATGTGGGTCTTCACCCACTTTGTAGCACTTTTTGCATATCAGATGGGCTAGACTACTCACAAGAACATTACATTCCCCGATTTCAGGATGATAACCGCAGCCAGCGACCTGAAACAGAGCTATTCCTGATAGCAGCAGCCCCAATCAATGATACAGTACGTTTTCATTCTCTTGAGGATGCAGTCACTGACCCTCCAGCTCAGTTTGCTACACTGCAACGATGGCAACTGTGTCGTTCTATTCTGGATACCAATCAGGGTACACTGAAACTCAACATTATCCACACACGAAGACTTATTCAATCCGACTCAAACGCGAAGTCACTGTCCAGCTCTGTAAAGGTATTGCCGATATGGAAAATGTGGACAGATATGGATGCGGATGGAAGGAGAGGGTTCATTGGATGTATGGAGAAGCTACTCTGATCTGATATTAGAACTCTATCACAGTGGTACAATCTTTCCTAAGACATCCCCTGTTTAAGGACCATCGGTCATACACACTATTCATACAAATGTCTTTCAGTGGCGAACCTATATATGCTGAGATTTGTACTGTAGATTTGTGGTGTAAAAGGCAGGCAAGTTTGGTTGAATTGTCAGAGAAATTGTTTGTTTTGAGATTTTCATTTTGTTTGGGCGAGTTAGAGTGTCACAGAGAGCATGTCAGAGAGATCATATTAGTGATATCATATCAGAGAGAGCATGTCAGAGAGAGCATGTCAGAGAGGTCTTGTTAGAGTGATCATGTCACACAGAGTGTTTCAGATGAAACATATCTGCGCAAATCACTCGGAGAGTGTGTCAGAGAGCACATGTCAGAGCATCAGAGTTTTACTGCAAGAGGTAGCATGTCAGAGAGCATGACCAAGATAGCATGGCAGTATCATCATGCCAGAGCGGGTAGTGCGTCACGAGTGACCGCTCCAGTGAGGTCTAGATTTGTCTGGATATTAGACCCTCATTATTGATTGCTGTAAGGGCAAGTATGCCAGCTTCCGGCTGCATACCGATAAATATTGGAATTGGGTGGAAATGGTTGCAAACATCGACTCGAGTGATAGTATATGTATACGCGTAAGGTAACATTATCATTTGAGATCAAATAAGTCCCTCTACCAATCGGTACCGCACAGGGTCACGTTTCGGTGGAACCAACGCATGGCGAAACTCCACCTCCTGTTGCAGGTGGGAAAACCCATGCTGTCGCCATTTGTACTGAGCCAACATCCAATACAGAGATTTTAAAAAGCGATAACCAAGAAAACATCCAAAAGTGATTCCGTCTCCATATCCCGACTTCCTGACCGATATTCCAAAGACCATCACTTTCGTAGCTCGTATCAAGGAGGAAGTCTTGTCGGTATCATCATGGTAGATCATCCGCTCATCACTCGGCATCGATGGGAGCTTCCACTGCAAGCATCATCTGTAGCCTATGTTGATCATTGCTCATCGATCTTAAACATCAATTGCGTGTAGTCTCATCTGTAGACACCTAACACATAAGTATCCCTAAAATGGTTATACGTACTAATTTTAAGTGCGCTGGCGCTGTCTGAGCTCTGTGCAGCGCTTCTGTATGCTATGGAAAATATACCATGCACCAGGTGGTCATCGCTACTGGCATTGACTGATTGTTCGAAGTCCGTTTTGGTGACAATCCAGTTGACTTCATGGTTGCACTATCGATAGGCGGCTTCAGTAGAATCTTGCTCGACTTTCTAGACTTAGTGGTCGACCTGTTGGTAAACTACTCGGCTCGTGTCTGGGCAGACTGCCTACTGGTTGGCTTGTGTGCATGTCGGTAGGATGCATTTTCGGCATGGTCATCCCCCCTTCTGGAATTGTTTGTTTGGTCGACACCTTAGACTAACATCGATTCTAGATTGCCACTCTGGCCTTGTAGAATTATGCTCAGGTAGAATTTTGGTGATCCATTTCGGTAGGTATCATTTTTGAGTGATCTGTGATTCAGCATCCTTCGTCTCTGGACTCCGTAGCTCATCGACTTGACTTGTTTGATGGCCTGGGTAAGGGCGCCTACGCCAGTGTGCGGCTGCGTACCGATAGAGACGGTGATTAGGTGGATACGGTTGCAAACATGGACTCAAGTGATAGTATATGTATAAGTGTAAGGTAAGATTATCGCTAGAGATCTGAGACTGGTGGCGGGCCGACTATATAGAATAGCCGTTACCCGGCCCTGGACACGTCATGTGCCACTTGCGGCCACCCTAACCGCCCGCCGTTACATCATCCCCCTCTTGAGGAGCAGACCCCCTGGGCTGCAGCCACACGTACAAGGAAAGGAAAGGAAGGAAACAATCAAACAAACATTCCATGTACGTATTCGTACGAATCACTAAGTCCCGCTACCGATCAGTACCGCACAGGTAGTGTTAGCAACGGGTCCAAATTCCCGGTTCGGTTCCGGGTCCGGTTCCAACCCGGAACCGGACCGTTGCAACGGGTTTCCACCAAAAGCCCGGCATTTCAAATCTACTATTGTGGCTCCAATTAAGTATCTGAGTTCTGATCGTATTGTGACACGATCAGTACGTAGATTGTGTAGTTTTAGCCCCTCTTTCCCCTCCCGCTCTCAGATTTGCGATCCGACCAGTATTCGTTGAGTCGCTATCGAAAACCCGCACTTTTCGGCCGAAATATCA
>Ga0307512_10001232_pt1 | contig 36952 bp, 46 predicted proteins | sample 14_EM_MG_FD_200267 | JGI IMG/M metagenome (GOLD analysis project Ga0307512, IMG submission 200267) | Populus trichocarpa ectomycorrhiza microbial communities from riparian zone in the Pacific Northwest, United States - 14_EM | ecosystem: Host-associated > Plants > Roots > Unclassified | place...
TGTTACGATATGGAAGTTGGGGAGAACCGTGTGCGTGTATTCTATGGTACAGAGAAGAGAGAAGGAAAGGAGAAAGACTCGAGATATATGGGCGAGACATCAGCCCCTGCAGCAGTCACCGTGTATCAGATCTGTAACATATCTCCGGCACAAGTATACCTGTAACAGAAGTTGAGGTAAAAAAAAGCGAGTGATAAATTGTGTTTTCTATCCCTTTTCCGTTCGCGTTAAGCCATCCGCAGACGTCAGAGTCAAATTCACGGAAATCTAGAGAGCCGATATCTAAAACCTAACATTCGATAGAATATCCTTAACTACCGAGAAGTAAATCACTGCAAAGATATACTGTACCGAGTACGGACCAGGCTGTTGTGACATCCTTTTTTTGTGATTTGGATTAGAAGAATATACCTACCGACTATAGCTAATTCTCTGCGGCCGAGGATCTTCGGTGGAGGCTAGGATAGGATTATCGGCTTTAACAAATACTCTCCTAGGTAACCCCAGTTGAAAGTACTCGTATTCATATTTCAACCCAAAAATCTCATCCACTAGGTCCTCATCGTGATGCGCTAATAGGCGAGTCGGACTCGGAAACACTCCAATGCTCTATAACTCACCACGACCGAAGCATCGTGCTCGGTATTGTACATTAGAAAACCTAAGCGCGGCATGAAACTCAAGGAATGCAAACCTCCAAACAGAGAGCACGGAAGGGTACCATAGATTGATTGACACATGCTGAAGCTAACAGAATACTCTGATGGACATGTACTCGTACATAAGGCTGCCCGACGAATGCCCTATCAGTGAGACCCGTGCGCCGTTTGGTCGTATTCGGGAGTGAGCTAGTGCGTAGTCTCGATTAGACGTTGGGAGAAAAGCGTCTGACTGAGACTAGCCTGTGCTGCAGGTAAATTTTTCGTGGCGTTGAGAGGTGGAAGAGGCTGTTGTAGTTATATTGCGTTTGGTTGGTAGCGAGTGGAGATGTGCTAAAGACGGCTAAACCCTTACCCACATTAGCGACAGAGGCTGGGACATGCAATAATGGTAGGATTTGTTTATCGGATTATGGTATTGCAGCATGTGGGGGACAGAAGGTCTCTGCACACGAGGATCATCGGTTGGTTGACTTCGGCCAAATCAGAGTTGGTACTTAGCGTGAGTGAGAGGTGCATAATTTGAGTCACTCGTTTGCGAACAAAACACAGAGACTGCATATGGGGTCTAAGCAACATCATCATCATACAGCATCCATAATGACTCACCCGAATTCTAGGGAACCGGTATATATCACCCCATCAACATCCCAAACCCCACCCCAGTAGTCACCATGTCCTCCCCTCCTCCAATCCTCGTCAACAGCGCGCCAGCCTCCTTAATCCCGTACCGGCAAATCCGCGCCCTCCACGACGCCGAGACAATAACAGTCTACCAAGCCTACTCCGCAGCAATCGCAGATGCCGCCATCGCCTCACAAAAGCTCTGCGCATCTCCCGACTTCCTGTTCACACGGATGACATGGATTAAGCCGAGTTGGAACTGGATGATGTTAGTTCCTCTCCCACATCTTCCTTACCCTGTGCGCGGGTGCCGACTTAGCTTGCCGCAGGTACCGCTCGGGATATTCCTTCAAAGACCCCCGGCAATCCCGGATCCTAGCGTTAACAATGAAGCGCTCGCGATTCGAGCACCTCCTATCCCTCGCCTGCGTCACACACGCGCGACTATCAGAGGAAGAGCGGAAAAGGCCAGTACGAGTTCAGTGGGATCCGGAGCGTAGTGTGGCCGCGGGAAAGCTAGAGTATCGGAGCATACAGATTGGCATTCGGCCGGAATTAAGTGAGGTTTGGGCGAAGGAGTGGGTTGAGGGCATTGAGGTGAGTGCCCCCACCCCCGGAGGAGAGGAGGCTGATAGGGATAGGATGTTACGGAGCGGGCGAAAAAGGTAAAGGCATTGGTTGATGAGGGGAAGGTGGAGGAGGCGAAAGGGCTGGTGCCGGAGGAGAGGCCTTACCCGCTACCGAGGGAGTTGGAGACGCTGTTACAGATGGTGTAAAGTGGGTTTGGGTTGAAGGATTGAGGGATTGAGGTTCGGGAGGTTATTCTCGTCAGCCATCAGTGTTGGGTTGCAAATGTGATCTTTTTTAGTCTTTGGTCCCTTTTGATACAGGATTCCATTGCCTTATCCATTCACGTCTTCGAACTAGCTCCATCATTCGTATCTTACATCCGTTCCCAGCAGCAGTATATCGAAACCACAGCCCCCTAAATCTTCGCCCATACATCAAAGGAGAAATTCTATGATCCGCAGTATCGTTATCCAACCCCCACCCCACACAAAGTGAAAAGCATACTAAATCACCGCCAGAGTCAAAGCACAAGACCCAACAAGAACCTAATTCAACTAAAGCAGCTGCAGCAGTCATTCTTCAAGTAAGCCTCTCAGCCCCAAGTTGCTGCAACCACTAACTTAATTGTCCATAGCTGTATTAAGTCGTTGAGGGATTCCGGCCGTTCACGACCAATACACAGCACGTGCAAATACAAAGTGGATGCACCATGAAATCTCGTAGAATAGCAGAGACGATCAACCCTTCACAAATGCGAACGAAGAGAAATAGTAAGGACGGCTATAGGCAGAAGTAAATGCACAACAAAATTCAAGATACGGTCAACAGGACGGAGGTCATCCTCATATTCATCTCATTGCATATCTGAAGTACATGTTTTAATAGTCGAGCTTTATATGGCTCAGTAGCAGAAACAACTTATTCAACAGTACCAGTAGTTTCCCTAGCAGCACCATCCATAGCACCATCCATAGGTTCGGCTTTGAGACACGTGGGGATGTAGGATTAATGGAGGCATATCTCTGTTGGTCGTACCTATCATCATATTAATCGATACCGTCTCTTGAAACTACTCGAGCATTAGGTTGCGTTGCTCATTTTGGACGGACTTCTGTTCGCAGATCTGGGCTTTGGGCGCGGGTAGTTGTCAAAGTGGATCCAGGGGTCTGTTTTGCGGGTACATGCTTCAGTATAATATTAGTCTCCTCCGCTATCCAGAAACAGTCGTATTAGCGAGCCAATGGATCGGTGGGATTGGCTTAGTTGCCAGTTGGCTAACGGCAACCTTATGTAGACGTCCGGAAAACCCCGTTTGGACATAGCATAGTGAGCTCCAGTGATAGACTCACCAAAACATCCTCACTCGATATCACTTGCTACCCGAGTGCAATTGTTCTATCAATTACACTCTACCATAGGTATACTTTACTACCACAGACGAAGCACACAGATTTCAACGCTCCGGAAACTCAACTCTCGGAAACATACTAGCAGCATTACGGCTACAGAAGCTTCGAGGGAATCCTAGAGCCCAAAATCATGATCGTGGCGGAAAATTAGTTGCGAACCTAGGACCCTATACGCGGAGCTTAACATATGTCAAAAGCATACTCCTATCCAGCCCCAGTTGTGCTTTCGCTATCTAACTCTCATGAGACACCACCCATACTCGCTGAATAACACCAATGCCGAATTGTAAGTCTTTGAAGCACTTTCCGTGCGTACTCGTCATGGTTCTTCTCGTTGGTAGAGGAGATGAAGATATCGTAAAGATTGCTAGCATACGGCAAAGTCATGATATGTGCCACAAGCAGTCGTCTATGTAGGCCTGAAAGGTAGCTAGCGCATTTGTCAACCTAAATGGCACGACGCGGAAGATCCATACCCACGGGCCAAAACCAAGCTTTCATTTGCGTTGCAAGCAAGAAACAATATTACAGCCACGAGAATCTAGGTAAATCATTCTGGGCTTCTACTACAACTTCGTATATTCTGGAACCCACACGCAGTATTAACTTGGGATATCATGCTTTTATGATGAAATCGTGGGGGTTGTGGCTGGATACGAGGCTGGGTGTTACAGGATACGTATGAGTATCGGTACTCGTGCTTTATTAGCAGGATGGATCATCGTACCCCACTCGCCAATCATGCGCGGTGATCCACGAATAGCAACTGCAACGCCTTATCGTGTCAGCGTCAGTGGGTAACACAAAATTCGCGAACCCCGCGTGTGGCTGCGCTGCATATGAAACACGTTCGTATGTTCTTCTCAACCGGATGAATGTCGACAATAACTAACTTCAAGGTTATAAAACCCCAAGGCACACCCCAAATCCCACCCCATCAAAACTCACAGCACAAAAATGAAGCCAACAATCCCCCTCACCCTCACCCTCCTCTCCTTCCTCTCCTTAGCTTCCGCCAACCCCGTGGCCATCCTTCCCCGCGCAGACTGCACCAAATCCCTAAATTGCACCTTCTCCGAGATCGAAGCAATGTCCATGCCCACCCGCCTCACCTACGTCCGCTCAATGCAGTCCTCCTTTTTCACCCGTCTCAACGCCGGCACCCAATTCCGCGCCATCGAGGGTGTGATCATGTTTTTCCAAAGCAAGGGCCTCGGTGCGCCTGGAACCTGGGTTTCGTACGTCGACGCAGGTATAGTCGAGGGAATACAGAATGGCGGAGCGATTGCGCTCGGGATGGGGACGGGTACCGGTGGTAATCCCGGGTCGGAGAAGTGGGCGGATTTTTTAAGGAGGATGGGGAAGGGGGAGTTAGGGGATCGGGACGTAAGTGCCAGAGATAGACGAATTGATGGTATTCTGACGGAGTGAAGGCGCACGATCTGGCATGGTCACAGGCAGAGCAGGCGGCGACTGAGTATGGAAAGGGACTTGCTGATGCGAAGGGATTGCCGGTGTCGCAGCAACTGAGGCTATGGTATTGGTCGACACAATTGTTTCGGTGGATCATGCGGAATCGGGATACGGCTATTGGGTTATTGAGAGTGTTAGTGCTCACCCCTGGTCCCCTGGAGAGATACTGACGGTGTATGTTTTCAAGACCGCTGCTGTGGAATGCGGATGACTTTGTGAATTGGTTGACGGATATTACGAAGACGGAGCCGACGGTGTGTGGCGCTGAGGCAGTGTGGAGTATTACCTCGTCGGATGTTATTACGGGGTTGTTGAAGCTCCCGATTGGAGTGGGGTTGTTTACAGATCCGGCGGTGATTGCGGCGATGTTGAGAATTTATCAGTGCTTTAAGAATAATTAGAAGGTTGTGGATGGGTTGGTGGTGCTTTGGAGTTTCGAGATGTACGGTACTGTAATATAGAATGCGGACAAGGGAATTCTGAGGTGCTTTGTACACGGGACCTGACAATACCGCCAGTATTAAGTTACTTAATTGCCCAGCCAACAGTCTGTAACAACACAAAACCAGCCGTCTGACAGACCTTGCGAGCGACGAGAAAATCTGGAAACGAAAGCACACACCAACAGCTTGGCCAGCTCATCAGCTACCGACACTACTACGCGACGATAACCAGACATAGAAGGTCTCACTCGCAGTCCCAGGAGGGATATCTCGTCTTAGCATTCTGCACATAGACATATGGCTTACAGTAGATCATCGGCAATTATGCGGAAGACTATGAGTTAATCGTACGCGCGGCATTTGGGTATTGGGCTGTAGTGGCCGCCGAACCTCAGCTGGACACGATGATTGCAGTCCAAATTGGGTAATGCTGGGTTCGATGTTTAAGGTGAAGCATCAGTGGCGGTTTAGGATCTCGTCATCAAATCAGCTCTAGAGACGAGGTGTCCTGGACCAAACGAGACTTCTGTAGCTAAGACAATCATTGAGAAGCCGCGGGATATCCCGGACTTCATGGATGATGTCCTGTGATCAATTCTACCAATGGTTGGTCGAAAGAACGGGATACGGTGCTGCATTTCTAACATTCCAAAATCTGTCTCCCTCCATGGTCACTCTATTAACAGCATATACCTACGGCTTCAGATACTGATCGAATTCGTTACCGGGCAACAAAAACATACCTAGCACTTTTCGGGAGTGAATTGTATAGCCACAACGTTTCGGGACTCGAAGTTTTGGGCCCACGAGACCGCGGGCGCCACGCGACGAGACATCGCAGACTTTACTGCAATCTCGTCTTGTCTCGACATCAAGTAGTTCCACTAATGGTACCGAAACCCTAGTGCCCACTGATGTCATGTTGCATAACTAGGAGCAGTTAATGGAGGTCTCCCTACTTGGGGATCGCGTGCTCAAGGAATATGTGCGACATTGGTATTGGTTGGGTGGTTGTCGTTAGCGACATATGCTACATGCAATGGACACTATGGAGGAATCTTATTATCACACGACTAAGCTTTCCTACAACTGGGAGAATTCTGAAGAGTGGTGGAGACATGGAGTAGAAACATATGCTTGACGATCTGGAGGGATGGATGAAGGAAAGGGGGGTTAAATCTATTCAGGTTCATTCAGAGGATTTCTTTAAAGGAAATGTTTACTATGACATGATAGGCATTGTGTTTTCTAGGGGCATAGTTATGCATAGAATATTCTGTAGATCATGTACTGAGCTACGACCTGATGACATAACAATTCTTGGCCATATCATGTACAGTTGGTCCAGAGGCCTGAGATGAAAACTGCTGCCAGATGATGTCGGTACTTCATCCATTGTGGTACACAGCAGTTTGGGGACTTCCACTACGGTCAATCGCCACCCGGACGCCACAAAGCTACAGCGGCTTGAAAATGTCTAACCTTAAAGGTCCTTACTTGCACCCCCTCCCCATCCGCCTCCGCCCTCCAATTCCAATCCCATCAAATAAGTTATTCAAAGTGCCCCAATTTTCGGGGGATAAAATTACCACTGTCTCCAGGACTGGAAAGCCTCTGCATATTGACAATAGATCCATGGACCAAATAGAACCTTTCTTTCTCTACAGCTGCGCTAAATACCACCCGTCCGCTAGCTTCATAGTAACTTATTTGATGAGACTAGGTCCATACATTTATACTTTAGCAACTATAACTGTCAGTACAGTAAATACATTGGGTACCGAATGATTCCTTATGATCCTCACTTCCTCCTATGTGAAGAAGCTTGATATTCAGCCTATACGACAGGGCATTGCACTAGGCCGCTTGCCAGTTGTCTTCCCCGAGTGTTTCCTTTGAGATTTACCGCTGCATAAGTCCATTTCAAGCAGCTCGAGTTCATTATTATATCCCCTACTTCCCCTCCCCTACTTTCTCTCCCCCTCACCTCCCCTCCTCCCTCGTAACCACTCTTCAGCAAGCCCCCTATAATCCGCCGGCGTATACGGCTCCATAAACTCCGCCACCCGCCCCTGATCCAACTTCCTTCTATGTTCTACCCCCAGTTGTTTCAACATGTGGTCTACCATCTACTCCCGTTAGTCCTTTCCCCTCCCCTTTCCACCACTATCCCCCCAACTCCCGCCCCTTCAAGCCAGCCAGCCCAGTGGCCTGCTCCCGTACCCTTGGAAAAACATACCGGCAAGTATTCATACAACACCCATGTCCCCGCCGCACCGGTAACCGCATAGCGTTTCCTCGAAAACGCAATCCGCATGGCAACATCCCATTGCATCTCCTCCCTACTCACGTTTACGTCGAGGTTTCCAGAGAGCCACGCTGCAGCCCAGAGCGCCGTTGCTTCGGCACATCTACGTTTGTCAGCCCCCCTTCATCTCGCTCCCCGGGGACATACATCGCCGTCCCGACCGCCCCCACCGCGCCGACGAAGGCAAAACTCCTATCCCCTCTCTCCACCATCTCCGGGGGCACAATCCGGTTATACAGCCTGAAAGGATTCGGGTTGGGGACTTTATAGATCGTCGGGGCGTCACGCAACCGGGGAAAGAGCCGGAGGACTTCCTTTTCAGCGCGGGCATCGAGGGCGATGGATGCGGGTGTCGGATCTGGAATGGCGGGGGAGGGGATGTTGCATGTTGGGTGGTATCCTGTTGCTAGTATTACAGCGTTGGTGGTGATGGGGATGGGGGAAGGTGGTGAGAGGTGTACGGTTGTGTCTGAGAGGTGTGTGATACATGCGCGGTGGACGGTGATTAGGTCGCCAGCGTGGAGGAGGGGGATGAAGTCGGGTTGGTTTACGAGGGAGGCTGCGGGGTGTTAGATTTGTCTGCCGTGGGGAGGGGAGGCAGACCAGGGAGTGAAGCCCAGAAGCCGCTGCTGTTGTCAGTACGCACAAGAGGGGATGGGAGGTGGCGAACCCATGATCCATAACCTGCGGTTTGAGCTTCTTCATATTCTCACTCTTATCATACCCGACGAAGTCCAACATCTTCTTACTCAAATACCCCCACCACGTCCAATGAATCCACCATCCCAACCTCCATTTTCCGGAGTGAAAAAATCGATAACTCCAGTCTTGCAGCAAATCGAGACACGGCTGCTGCGCGGCAGCGAATCGAGACGCAATCGCATCGTTTCCTGTCTTTCCCAGTAGCATCGTTGGATACAACCCCTCCGCACCGTTCCCAACCGAATCCGGGCGGATAATCCATTCTACTTTCTTCCCGTGTTCTGCGCAGAGGTATACCGCGTCCTGTGCTGATTTTCCGCCACCGTAGACCACTACCCGCGACACCTCGTCCGAAACAAGCCACTCGTATCTCTCTCCTACATCCTTACTATGAAACACCTCCTTCGTAAATCCCTCCCTCGGAATCTCGGGGACCACAGGGGTAGACGTCAGCCCCGTTGCCATGATCAGTTTATCAAACTTCAACCGCTCCTCGCCAATCCAAACACCCCACCCCTCGCCATCTTTCTCCACCCGTGTTACCGTAGCATTAAACCGCACCTTCTCCGCGACTCCAAATGTTTCTGCGTAGGTCTGTATACATTCGTGCAGCTTCTCCGAGGGGATGAAGGTATGTTTTGGGTCCTCAACGTCGTCGGCGGGGATGGGAAGGTCCGCGAACTCGTATGCGCCGTATTGTTGTTGCGCGAGGAGGTGCGGATGGACACGGGTGCGGGACCACGTACCGCCGATGGAGGAGGATGATTCGAAGATTGTTAGAGAGATGGTAGGGTCGATTTGGAGATAACTGTGGGAAGTTAGTGGGGAGGGGAGAGGGGAACGAGGGGAACGAGGAGGGGGACGTTTTAGCGGTGACAATGCCAAACCAGCCTAGCGGTGTTAGCTAGGAAGAGGGGAGCGGGAGGGACGAACCGGCGCCGACTATGCAGACGGTAGTTTTGGAGGGAGAGGACATCTTTGTTTGAATCAAGGTCTGGGATAGAGACACATTATAAAAGCTGACGTGCTGACGACGGTGGGCTGAAAACAGGAACTTGGCGTTGGGACGTCGTATCGTCATGCAGGTCGTGTTGCACAATCGATTTAATTGATCATCTGGTCGATGTCAGCCCCACGTTTGCCTGACCCCGAGTACGCGGATCCCCAACATCTGCAGATCTTTGCATCGAGCACTACATTAGTAGTTTGGCGTTCCAATTGCAATGTCGGTAGTTACTTCTTTCATAGATACAGTTGGGGCACTCGAGTATAATTAGATATTGGAACGAATTTATGTAGATGTCTCCTTGGGTAAAGTCAAGTGATATCGTGAGCTAAATTGCCTAATTTGGTGAAAATAGAAGGCCTTCGCCTTAGTCTGAATTCTCTCAAACCTCACGAGCTCGGTTGTGAATAGAACAGTTTCACATTTCACAAGCATTTCAAAACTTTATCCGCTTCTTTATCAGGCGACATTCCGTAAAGCAGCGACATCAGTGCATCTATTCGTCAACAATCCTTGCATATACTGTCCTGCAAAAAGAAACCAGCCGAGATTGTAAGCAAAATACGAATCGCTGACAGTTCCAGCTCCCACTTCTCCATTCCTCGAGGATACACTCACACGCTCTCTCCGGAGCACTCCATACCGGTATGCCCGATTAGCAACTGGTATATCACTCTATGAGTAAGCAATCGGGACATGCAAACGAGAAAATCTGGAAGCCATACCTCAAGCACCCTTATAGGCCTTATCTAGCCCCTCGACGCTGATCTTAACCATCTCCATCATCGCCGCCTGGCACCGGGTTCTCTTTTCCGCATCCGGATCCGTTAGGTAGCGACCAAGAACATCCGGGATGATCTGCCAGACAAGTCCGAAGCGATCCTTCAACCAACCGCACTGCATTGGCTTTCCACCGTCGGCGAGGAGGCAGTCCCAATAGTAGTCGACCTCAGCCTGGTCAGCACACGAGACGAAGAGCGAAATCGCTTCGTTGAAGGTAAACTGCGGGCCGCCGTTGAGCGCCTTGAAGTGCTGGCCCTCGAGCTCGAAGTTGGCGGAAAATACTTTGCCGTCGGGACCACGGTGGATGTTCTTGACGCTCGTGTTCTTGAAAATCGACGTGTAGAATGGGATTGCGTCTTCAAGTCCGGAGTCGAACCAGAGGAATGGTGTGATCTTGGACATGTTGCAGGTTTTCTTCGAGGAGAATAGGGTGAGGAGCGGCAAAGAGATGTGAAGTGGCGGCGAGATGGGAATTGGCGACGCGATGGGGTTTTAAACCGACGACGTATGACTCGACCTCCGCTTGCTCTCGTACTCGTGTCGTATCGTGCATAAGGGGGTATTTCTTTTTTTTCTGGTTTCAGTTGCCATCATGCCAAGCCACTTCCTCTCTGATATCATATGAACTGTGGTTTAATATTAAATCTCACTAATCGTTAAATGATTGACGACATTCCCTATATGCATGAACTATACTTTGATTTTATTAAAGTATTTGATCTTTTCTGGACTAAAGGAAACCTACATAAATGCTTTCTGCAACACTCAGGGGCGCCACAGTAGAGAAAAGACGGGATGAGGTTGTCAGTTTCACCGTGCATACTTAAGAGTCAGCCTATAGTTCCAATGATTTATGTTAACGCGTCTAATCTCGTCGACATACAGTTCCGGTAATCACAACCTAAGTGCTTCCCCACTCCATCCAGCCCTCTTCATGATCACATCTAGCCCTCTTCATGATCAATTCCACAAACCTCGAGCAAAGCTACCCAATCGAAGACTGTAGGTTCCAGAAAACCCTAATCCACAAGGTCCCTTAACTGACCTCCTTTCCCCAGATTTTTGGATGGGAAATTTTTGACACGAAGCTATGGCGCGGGAGGTCGCAGTGTATATAAGTATTTATTCACCGTCGATCACCAAACAAGGTCTTCTTAGATTAAGATAACAACTAACATCCCGACACCGACCTCCCACCTCGGATACATTCTGACAGTGTTTAGCTGTAGAAAATATGTGGAAGGAAACAAGTCATGTGAGTTAGTAACAAAGGAAGAGGAACTGATGGAACACCCCAACGCAGATGACATTTGGTTAGAAAACTGCTCTGGAGGCAAGGAATTGAGGAATAATAAGACCATAATGCCTGAGAAATTGCACTCAAGACCATAAAAAACCCTCCTAAGACCTTCGAACAATCCACATGTAGGCATAATTAGGCGCATAGAACTTTTATAGGCCAGCAGTTCTAACGCCTTGCAATTGGCGGTAGCACACCGAGAGCCCTCAGAAGCTTGCCTTCGTCAATCTCATGGGGTGCCCGTCGACCTTGCAAAAGTTTGATAATGTTGTCTTTAGAAACGATATAAACTCTTTGATTGGGCAGACCATATCGCTCGAGGTTGGAATTGGCATCCATTGCGGTTTCGTAGACGTATTTTTGCTCTGCTTCATCTCGGATACGGGCCATGCGAAATCGATTATTGTCGTCAGGATCATAGCCCATGTCGAGGGCAATGTTGAGAATATTTTGGTCCGCCTTCGAGCGGACGATGAAAGTGCGCGGAGGACTGCCAAGCTCAGGACTACTGGGCCCGCATTGCTGGAAATTCTTCAAGATTTTGGCGTCCAACTGAAGCTGTCAGCAGATTGGAATAACAATGCAAGGACAAAAGTTGGAACCTCAGTGAACCGGGTATCATACGACACTATGAGATGATCAAAAGCATACAGAGTCTGATTCCGAAAGTACTGCCAATCCGAAACCATCTGAGTTCCCGCTCCGGGTATGTCATACCAATTGTAAAGAGAGTTACCGCGCGTGCAAGGGTACGACGTTGGCTTCAGCGTTGTCTCTGTAGCGCCAGTTGGGGTAGCACCGGGGTCGTTGTTTCTCAATCCACGGACGGCATTTATGAAAGAAGACTTTCCGCTGCCAGCGTTTCCGCAAACGGCAATGTTTCGTCCACCTTCCCGGTAACGGAGCCGTGATCGAGCTTCAGCGATGTCGTCTGAAGTTGGGATAAACTCGGGCTCGATTCCGCTTTCTGGGTCAGCTGACTTTCTTAGCTTCGATTTTGTGCTAGTTACCTTTCGCGGGATTGGCGTTCTTTCTCTTCCCTTCTTTCAGCATCTTCACGGGCCTGTCTTTCTTTTTCCTCCCTTCTCATTGCTGCCTCCTCTTTTCTCTGTGCTCTCTCTTTTGCTTGACATTCTTCTGCTTGTTTTTTTTCGGCTTCTTCTCGGGCCTGCCTTGCTTCCTCCCCACTTTTCTGCGCCATTTCTCTTGCTTGACGTTCTTCATGCTGTCTTCTTTCGGCTTCTTCACGGGCATGTTGCTCTTCACGCGCCCTCTTCTCTGCCGCCTCTCGAGCCTGTCTTTCTTTCCCTTCTCTTCGCTGCAATTCCTCTCCTGTGTGACGTTCTTTATCTCGATTTTTTTCAGCTTCTTTACGAGTTCGTTGCTCCTCACGTTCTCTTTTCTCAGCCGCCTCTTGAGCTAGTCTTGTTTCCTCCACACTTCGCTGTAACTCCTCTCTTGTACAACGTTCTTTATCTCGATTTTTCTCGGCTTCCTCAAGGGCTTGTTGCGCCTCACGTTCTCTTTTCTCAGCTGCCTCTCGAGCCCATCTTGCTTTCTCCTCACTTCGCTGCAACTCCTCTCTTGTACGAAGCTCTTTATCTCGAATTTTTTCGGCTTCTTCACGAGCACGTTTCGCCTCACATTGCCTCTTTTCGGCCACCTCTCGACCCTGTCTTTGTTCTTCTTCTCTTCTCTGCGCCTCTTCTCTTCCTTGTCGCTCTTCCTCGTATCTCTTTTCGGCTTCCTCACATCTCCTTTCGGCTTCCTCACATCTCCTTTTGGCTTCCTCACGAGCCTGCTGCTCCTTCCGTCTCCACTTCTCGGCAGCCTCTCGAGCCTGTCTTACTTCTTCCTCTCTTCTTTGTGATTCCTCTCTTATACGGCGTTCTTCTTCCTGCCTCCGCTGCGCTTCCTGATGCGTACGGCGCTCTTGCTCTTGTCTTCGTCGGGTTTCTTCACGGGCGTTCCGCTCCTCTCGCTGCCTCCTCTCGACTACTTCACGAGCTTGCCTTTCTTCATCTTTTTTCCGCGCCTCCTCAGTTGCGCGGCGTTCTTCGTCTTGTCTTCTTTCGGCCTCTTCACGGGTTTGCTGCTCCTCGTTCGCCCTCCTCTCAGCTTCCTGTCGGGCGGCCCGTTGTGCATCCCCGCTAACAAGCGCAAACAAGAATGCCTAGAATTTATTAGCAATTATTAGCAGAGTTTCTCTCGCGCCTCCCACAGCAAGAGCAAAGTTCACCATAGCTGCTTAGGAGAAGTCGATCGAGTGATTTTTCGTGGTTTGTGGATAGTGCTGGTGAAAAAATTGATTACTGGAGATATGGAGTGACAACAAATGCTGAATACTGCGGTAGTGAGAGATGGCTATATACTGCAACTTTATGCACTGCAAACTGTACCTTAACAGACGTATCGTCTCTTTCTTAGAATGTTCGATATGGTGGAGGCTCAAAATTGCTGCTGCCTAGTTTTCCGTGTGCGATGTTGACGTATCAAAATCGCTACATCAATATGTACGTCTTGCAAATCATCTAACACGATGCCCATATATCAGTGATTTCATTTGATATTCAACAATTCAACCGCTTCAAGAATCTTCGACATCTCACAATCGAGACAGAAAGATGCTATTATCAAACGCTAGCCGGTTTGACACGTAGATATCAATTCTGTGTGGTATATTCCTATGATCGAGGAGGTTAGAATTCATTGGATGTGTGTTGTCGGATCCCACATCATACATCAACTATTCTTTCTATGATACTACGTTGACGTTAATCATTGGTTACTTAATGACGTTACTACTGGTGAGTTCCTCTAAAAGTGGTGTAAAGTCGTCCAACTTTCTTCGTCCCCCCAAATAAACTGCACGGAACTCAGACCCCACCCAAACATTTACTATTCTTGTTTTAATCATATTGAATTTTGGCTGCCTGCGACAATCTCTAGAGTCCCGGCCTTTCCGAACCCAATAGCTGTGCTTACCTTAGTCCGGAGATCAGGGAAGAAATAAACGAGCAATCTGCCACTATACAGCCCCAGCCGGTCTTGCCCCCGGGCACTTGCATACCCACGCCGACAACCCATCATACTTTTCTGCCCAACCATACCCATTACATCCTTCCGGTTAGGCTATACAGGCTCACATACCATGGTGACTGCTAGTTATAGTAGTTCGGACATCAGCAGTCAGAATGGTGTGTCCGAAAAAGATTTTATTGTGGATTTGACCGGTTTTTGCTCATTCAGGATTGAAAAAATCTGTCAGCATAAAAAAAGTGTCGGAGCCTCTGTAGCCAGTACAGTATTCCATCAATCACCAGCCGCCAAATATCATTCAGACGTGACCAATCCGCTAGGTGCCTGGCACACCACATTCCACAAAACCTAATCATTACCGGAGTAAAACAATAGAAACCTAAAGAATCCTTTTGAGTCGCAGTGGGACCGTTTTCGTTCATCGTCGGTGCCGGTAGCAAGTTCGCAGAGCCTAATTTTTATTCGCTGGCGTCATTATGATGTAAGGACACTGCTGTGGCCTTCTCCGGGAGAGTGAGGTCGACGCTGTACACTTCCCAGAGGATAATGAAAACAATACCGAAAACCATTCGACCTCTATCTCAATACCGTCGACAACGAAACATGACCTTGGTATGTGCAACTCAGTAGGAACGGCGAACCAACAGCTTAAGAAGCCTCAAGCCACTCTGTACGGAAAACGCTAGAAACATACTAGCTCTCATAGGAGACCCAAAAACGCTGGGAGTTGCCGGCAATAAAGTAAAGTGTACCAGGACTCCCCAGCAGAAAGCAGCACCAATCGACATCGGGTAGTAAGAGGATACCGGACTCAACGAAAAGCGGGCACCGCTAATTGTGAATCGCAAGAAAAAAGCTGACGGAGACTCGGAACGCGGACATCTCTAGTGAATTTCCTATCATGATATGATACAGACCAGAAGCAAACATTTCGGCCATACGACAGTCCTTGTATCCAACTACTCGACCGGCGTGTGCGGTTAGGGTTGTTTGGGGTTTCACAGCGGCTGACACAGGTTGTAGTTGCGTGGTTGCTGGGAAGCTGGACGTATCATTGCAGCGACTTGACGTCTCTTGTCATAGTAATGCTATGGGAATGAGATACCTAAGGTAGGCAAGACATTGGAGGGAGATAAAAGTTACTCTGGTGAGCGGGTTAAGCAGTGTGGCTGCAGAGGAGGATGTTTGGATCGTTGTTCGTTCTTGCGGTTAGTTATGATAGTGGATTGAGAGTGGAAATATATGATGGATGGAGGGTGTATGAGCGATGCTGTGCAATCGGCAGTACTGGGCAGAAATAATTCGGGGTGCAATTTGATGACTCGTGAAGGCTTTCCCCCATGATCCCTATTTTATACGGATGGTCTGGCGGAAAGCGGTAGTGTCTTCGTTGACCTCTGACAGTGGCGATCACACTGGCCAACACATGCTAGTGACTGAACTTGATCATAATTGGTGAAATTGCTCACCCGCATCCACGTAATCTTGTCAAGCACGAACGCCTCCGCAATCCTCGTCTGGCACGAATAGAACCTGCCCCCCCGCAATCTTGTAAGGCACGAATAAAGTTCGTTACTAGCATTAGTACCATCACGGGTTGTAGCACCGTCACTCGCGTAGCACCATCACTGGCGATAGCACTAATACTACTAAGTAATTCAGTTCAACTCGGCGAACTACGATGTTCTCTCATTAAATCAGTTGAGATTAAAGTTCCCAGCTATCCTGGAAGTGTCTTTTTCGCTCCTTATTATGCCGCAAAATGAAACTGTTATCCCTGTTTCGGTATCAGCATAAACCTCACCGCTGGCGCCGCCCTCGGCCAGGAAAAGGGGAAATGATGGTGTAAATCTCTGTTTCTCTGTGAACTCTGGTGTTAGGTTTGTTTGAAGCCTCACGCGCTGGAAAGAAGAGATGCCCAACGATTATGTCCGGGTCTACCTGCGGATTTTGCTTGTTGCAGATGTCTACGGATGTCGTCGCGTATAAGCACCCGTTGCAGCGAAACATCGCGGCATTGGTCAGAAAATCAATGTGCCGGTCAAAAAGCCTTCGCCCTCAGTCGCTCGGTCTCTCGCTCGGCACTGTCCAACTCAACCTCCTACTGCCGTGTACTTCTACGTTTTCTTCAGGCGGTAGTTGCACATATTTTATTATATGTTGATATCTATTGTTTGGATTAGTCTCGAACCTCTGTCTAGCTTGACCCTTGTGCATGCTGCATGCAGAAGAACTTTTGGCATAGTCCCTAAATCCTTGGAATTATGTAAGAGCCGCTGAGAATCCGCTGAACAGGTCCGACCAGACTTCCATAGATTTGGTACTTGGGCAGAGAGTGGATTCTAGATTGCCGCTTAGATATTCAACCGTCACAAATCATGGAGGACATGTCTTACGCCAAGCTGGTTGGATACCTCTCGTCTCCATGATGTGGTGTTGCCTTTAGGAGATTTCCGTATATAATGTGAAGAATAAAAGCCACACGGTTTTACCAAATATTAGACAGGGTCGGAGCTATATATAAGATATAGTGTAGCATAACGATTGCGATTGGCTCAAAGAAACGACAAGCCAGTACTCACCGACTCTTTGAAGTCTAAAGCGAACCGAAACCGAGTTGCTTTCTCCTCCTACTTGGTGTCCGAAACGATGAGTGGCACGGGAACATGAGAATGAACTAGCAGGTAGTTTGAGAGAATTTTTGGCGGTTGGACTTGGTAATTCAAGAGCGAATTTACACATGCTGGAGAGTAGGAAGATGTCAATATCTGTGAAGCCGAAGAAACCCTGTCCATGCGGGAGCTCAACTCCAGAGAGCAACATGGATCTCGAGGGATCGACAACTACTTGTTCTCTCTTGTGATTGACGCGATACGTATCCATCCGCCATATCATGATATCAGCCCCACAGGACTGCACGAACGCATGCCCCATGATCAACACAACGGTCGCGATGAGGGCGTTTTGTGGGGCTCGATGCAACAGGGATGTGCTCGAAGCTGAAATTCCCTGCAGCATGTTTCGAAATCCATGCCCTGTCTGTCTCGGTACCAAGATCGGGCGCCCTAAATCCCTTGGCAAAACACCGTTTTCTCACCCATGGTCCTGATGTGATACACAATCGGCATGTAACAATCTCCGGCTCCGTGAGGTTCCGTACCTTCCGGGGAACGGTTTCTTTTTCGGTTCTCTGCGAATACTCGAGAATCTACCGACTGCCTTATAGTTCCACAGCCAGGAGCGGTGGCGAGTACCTTCAGGACGACCTAGAGAGAAAAATACAGTATGTTCTTCCGATGCGCACTTGTTGTCGGTACCGAGTAGCGACATAGAGTATACGTACGGACTTTTGGAGTATTGTCTGGCGGAGCCCGAACGCCCCGCTTCCGGTATCGCGGTAATTTCGAAGGACCAAAGCCGCCTAAACACACCACGAGATGGACTCTACGATTGCACATCGAAATGTTCTTTTGTGACCGCCTTCATGCCAGTGCTGCTGCTTTTTCGAACTCTAACTATCCTGCAGTGACATGGCATACTAGCGAGAATATCTGCCGAACACCTGGGACTATTTGCAGATAGTAGCGCCTGCAGGCTGATGCAAAGGGCGGTGGGTCGTACGATGGCTACATAGAATTCTTCTGGTTTATTGTCGTACAGAAATTGATGGCGATATTCCCTGCGGGTTCGCAAGGATTGGCAAATTCCGACAAATTGGAGTATGGAAAGTTCCATAAGGAAGAACAAATCAGACAGCAACAACGGCCGTGTTTCTCAGTTGATTGCTTGGCATAAAAATGACCTGTCAAGAGGGGGAAGAACGTTGCACACTTGTCAATTTGATCAGCGAAGTTGTAAGTAGGTATTTGCAATTCCAACGGCTACTTGTATAGGCTAGGTAATGCTGAAGAAAGCCGATCGAAACAACAGGGAAGACGTCCTATCCTATAGATTTATTAATATTAAGGGTGATCATCATCATACCTCTCGTGGTGCAGAATTCAGCTTGGCGAAAATCGGCCCGGGGATCGGTACACAGAAATGGTTTGTAAACCCATACGCCAAGAAGCTGATGCCAGTACCAATCTGTGCCTGATTTTGTACCTTCAATTGCCATTTGGTTCGTACACATGATGGACTCAGCAGGTTTAGTTATCATATGAAATGCTCTATCGCTCGCGGCCTGCATAGACTTTCTTGTAGCAGAGACCTGTTTCGAAGTGCATATATACAATCGTTGCGGGAAAGTACAGGATTGCGGAGTGTGACGCAACCGTTTATTCGGCCCTTTCTTACGTACTCGGTACAGGTTTTTGGAATGACAACAGCATGAGCACTTTTGAAGTACCTCTTACAATAACAACTACCAAAACGTCCAAAGGCCTGTACCGAGTACATTCACTCAAACACCTTACGCGTCCGGATCAGCACACCAACAACGGTGATAGGATCGCTTGCCGCCTCTTTTCTCAGTGCAGCCCATATTGGCAGGAAACCCGTTCACACATCTATGGGAAGCGGAGTAGCTGAAAATTTTTGAAAAAAGCAAATCCAGTCTTAATAAATTTCGCCAAAAAGGGGCGCTGCTTTCTTTTTCTGATCCTGGTTTACCACGCTGACTGCATGTGGCTTATTTTGTGTTCCCAAGGATAGTTACAACAACTTTGTATCTGGGACCCAGACATTCGGTGCCCAGCATCGGATATCTTACAAACCTGTATTATAGATTAAAACGTAGCGTACCCGCAAGCTTCTCTCGCTTGCAGACCGTTTGGAAGATACATGGGAGAACCTAGGGGATTGACAAGGACATTCATAAAGTGCATATCTCCTCCGCCCATCGATGGTCGTCAAGTAGTTCGTCAAAATAATGGCTCCACCCTTCGTCATCCGGGATACCAACAGCACCAGTCATGCATCGGTGCCGACAAAAGCACCGATGTTAATCGCTGTAGACGCTACCCTGCTCACGGCCACCTTCCTCGTTCTAATCGGCCGATTCTACTCACGGTACTCAATACTGAAGCGTGTCGGCAAAGATGACTGGTGCATACTAGGCGCTGCTGTATGTACACACGTCACTACTAATGTCGAATTCCACGATCTGACCATGTTTTTCTCTACAGATAGGCATGTTCTCCTCAGTATCTCTTCGCCTTCTCATGATAAAGTACGGATTGGGTCGGCATGTGTGGGATGTCACACCCGACCAGATGCCCAAACAATTCACCATTGGAACCATTACTCGAATTCTATACCTCCCCACCGTCGCAATGGTCCGCATTTCGATTCTATTATTCATGCGCCACTTATCCCCACACACCACAATGCAATACGCAACGGCAATCTTGATCTTTGTGAACCTCGCGGCCGCGTTAATTTGTGCGCTCTTACTGCTGTTCAACTGCACACCAGCCCGAAGCTTCTTCGTTTTCCCACCTCTTCGGCCTCCAGGAAGAAAGTGTGTGGGTGATGACCTAGCGATAGAGAAGGCGGTTCCCATAGTGAATGCGCTGTTGGATTTTGTGGTGTGGCTTGTGCCGGTGACGATGATGTTGAATGTGAAGTTTCTGGGATGGAAGCAGAAGTTGTTGCAAGTGATGTTGCTCGGTCTCGGTTTGGTGGCGTGTATACCCAGCGTGTTGAGGTTACCGAATATCGACTCTATGAAGAAGGATATAAGCTGGCACGGGGTGGTTGTGAGCTTGTGGATGGAGTGAGTACTGTGTTTGACTGTGCGCATTAGAGCATTACTAATCCGTACATATGGCAGTGTCGAGATCAGTGTGGGAATCATTGCGGCGAGTGTTCCGGCACTCTATCCGCTATTTGTCATGTTCATGAGACAGTCCTTCGAATCTTGGGCTCCAAAGTTCACCTTTCGGAGCCACAGTACAAATACTCCGATTAACGATCAACCTGGGAGGAGTGATATCTTGTCGAAGAATTCGGTGCCTTTGGAGGATATGCGGGGTGATAATGATGATAAAAAGGTGGTAGTTTGTACAGTGCGGAGACATTCCAGTGTTGAGCCATTGTACCCACCTAGTCTGGGGCCTAGTATGGTGGATGACAAACGGAGCTCTGGGGAGAATTGAGACGAAACTATTGTCTTGTTACGATTCCTTATATCGGTGTTTGTAATGATGGTTATGCTTTGATTTCTGGGGTGGTGTCCTGACATTCCTGTGTTTGAGGTTTGGTGTTTTTTACTATGGAGTTGCGTGGTTAGAACAGTGTGCTGCTTGATCGGAGTCTATGTATCGAGATTATGCTGAGCTAAATTTATTCGTTATCTACTGCGGACTTCTAATATTTTTGTTTACCATTTTGGCCTATCACAAAACTTTATTTGCCAGGGCTTTACGCCAGCTTAAACCACGGAATTTTGGTGTGGCCTGGTGGTGGCTGGTGGTACTCCTTCAATTCTTGTGTCATCAGATTGCATTGGAGTGATTGTGACAACGGAGAAATCGAACGAATTCTTGACGCCGCTGACAAGGCGGGATAATTGGGGTTATATATCTTCCATCCCCCACAATTATCTTTCCGGTGGACGGAGGTTATGATTCGGGTGTGCATGTGCGTGCACATTGTGGTGGCTATCCGAAGTCGAAAGCTGTCAGAAATAGCACTAGTTATTATAAGTGTGGGCAGAGGCTGAGACATTCAGACAGCCACCCATTATAGGATTTGTGGCACTGTAACTGACCTCAAAGCTAAATCGTCCTAGACTTGCAAGCAGTTCCAAATCGAACGCTTCCTATTCCCAGTCGAAGCATGAAAGAAACTGCTGCTTCAAAGACCCACAAAACTGAAACTAAACTAATTCTCCGGAATACATTTAGTCAAACAGGGAATAGGCATGGGAAATATCGAAGTTACACGTTACTACAAGGTTATAGCCTGTACGCAACGGCTCCGGTCCAAGGGTCGTTCACCGCCGGATTAACTAAAGAGTAGCTGTGAACCTATCCCGGACATATCCGCAGACACCTGCGATTAAGGGACCACTGAAGCGAAAGAACGTGCAATGCAAAGATATGTGCGCAAAATAACACCCTAAACACCATATCGGGGTATCCTTGAATATAAAGTCTCCCAGATTCTCAGTATATGAGTCTGAAACCATAGTACATAGAGTATCCTTGAGAGTAAGGTCCTTCTACTTGGGAATATTTACCTCTCTTACTAAGTCTATCCGTAGAATAGTCTAGGTTGGTTAGATGGTGAGCGTTAATATTTGAATAGTGACAGAGGTTGCGGAGATTGCAGTCTGCAGGCTGACATCGCCACCCTCAAGCTCGTGGCAGATTGCCAAATCCTCATCAACATTGGACAGATCTTGAACTCGAAGCACTCAATGTACAAAGATAATGATCTGCATTCTGGTGGCCGCTCTAAAGTTATACAGACTTAAGCTCGAACGCCACATACATCCATTCATTATTACACGTAACACTAGATATTGACTCCCAGAAACCAAGCGCTGATGCTATACGCGGGGTATCCTGGATTATCGTGGAGGGACAGCTACCAGAGGAAAGGAAAGATCTGATCAGCAAGGCGGCTGGCGGTATATCTTGTGGCATGTGCCGGGGCGTGTTCTCGGAAGAATACTGAGCGCAGCTATGGTACGATCGGACATGGGGTGTAGGGTCAGAATCAAGCAGGTGTTTGCCGTTCCGGTTGCCCATACTTGGAGCGATCTCATTACTGTTTCTGAGCAGCTTTAGGGTGGTAGATGCATCTATGAAACGCTTGCGAGGATTGTACTTAGGATCCATACGTGTCCCTAGTTTGGAACACCTTCCCCAGTTCATTTTGGCGGTTGATCATATGTAGATTATGTATTGTGTTGTATCATAAAGCATTCAGTTGCTTGGTTCCATGATTTAATATCTATTTTGGATCCCTTGCTCAAAATGCCATCTCGCTCTAGACCAACGAAAGCCTGTAATGGTAGCGGTAAGAGTTATTTCATTCGTAATCATGATGGCGCGAGCCGCGACTGAGTGCACAACTGATCACTAAATACGCCACGAGAAGTGAAAGAATGTAAAAAACCGATGATGGTTATTGTTAAACAAGCTGTGTAACAAAGTAATTTCATCGCATCAAGTGGCAACTCCGGAAACATAATACGCAAACAAAACAGCAATGTTAAGCGGCTAACTTGGGATTCCAGCCCGCCGAGTAGGTAAGTCGGAAAGATAAAGGTGATTCGGGAAACTGAGCTATGGTGTTGTTAAGCGAGCGACAGAGGACGGTAGTGAGAATAAAAATATACTATGGAATCATCGGAACAAGTGGTAGATGTGGCGATGGTGAGAAGTGGAGTATAGGGCCAGAATAGTAGTCGAGGCATGGGCGATTGTATATATAGTCAGATAGAAGTGGACCCGGCAGCTCTGACGATGGTTGATAGTACTGAACTCTTTAGCAACTAAAAGGTTCTGAAGGTTTACTAATTCTGTTTTAGGTCTACATCCCCCATTTAACTGCTTGGCCTACGAATTTAGCCCTGGCAGGCCAGTTCGATACCATGAACAGTGTTCTCAACCGTCCCGTCCGAGGGTAGGACGGAAACGGTGCCGTCTTTTTGAGGCAGGACGGTGACGGACGGAGAGGACGACCGGGGACGGAGCTTTGCCGTCCCCGGGCGTCATCTGTCGATATCCATGGATTTTTCTCAGGGTACATACAATTGATATAAACTAGCTACAATTATCCAGACTGTGAAGCAAGATCCTGTTCATCATTCTCCTCTCCTCGCTCTTTAAAACTATAGCATAATTGATATACAATCTATGCATGGATGTATCCATTTATATATCTCACCGCGCGCTCTCAGGATCGAATTGGGTTACATCTAAGAATATACGGTAGCCGCCCGATGTCGGCCGGGGACGGTGGATGTCGGCCGGCCGTCCAGCCGTCCCCGGCCGTCGGACGGGACGGTTGAGAACACTGACCATGAAAGCCAGCTGCCTGGGATATAACGTTGCCTGACTGGACAAGTCGGTAGCTTGGTCTTGACACTGACTTGTTAACAAAGAATAAAGGTCTACCATTTCCGTTATTCATTATTGCGGGCTCCTATATACTTCTAATACGCAGTGTCTAGGGCCATGTTCCAGGCAGTTCAGTGATGCTAGGAGTTGAAAACAGGAGTAAAACATGACTGCGGAGCAGAGTAGGAAGGTGGAAGCAAAGGGAAGGTACTTAGTGGACGAGAAGAGTAGTTTCTCGATGGTATGCCCTGCCAAGAAAGAGCAGCTACCTCGGCAACAAGACTGTTACATATCGCTTCGTTTCGCTCAGCTAAATGCTGGGAACACGATGATCAAAACGCACTGTAGGCTAGCGGGGCCTGCCAGGAGGTTATTGACCTGAGATCTGACCCCCATTTTCGGGAAGGGTTTATTGCAGAGGTCGGCAATTTATTCGCTACCACACTGGACATAAGAGAAATAGTTCTCTATCTTCGTCTATATTAGACTGATAATGCCATGCCACTGCACCTGCGTACTCTGCACCCAATGAGAACAGCGTTCCGACTTGGTAAACCAATAACCTTCTAGATGTCTCTTACCAGCTGTTACCCTAGCTTTCTTTCCCTCCTCGTTTTCCCTCTTCACCACTGCTCGTTCCTGATTTCCGATTATCTCAGACATATATGATCTGCAATCAAGCGTCTAATTGTATCCTAGCAAAAAAGCATCCGCATGTGGATACTGAGAGTGTCCAGTTCTAGCACCCTTGGCGTCCTATGTTGGAGCCAATTCCGCCATAACAGAGACTTACCTAGGTAGTAGTTTTTATATCTGGTTACTCATTTTGGCACAATTTGTATGGTGGTTAGCCCTTTTGTATGTACCATAAGTATCACCGCGGGTACCCACACAAAGTCCATCAGAACTTGATCATTTCTGGTGCGAAAAAATTATTAGAAACAGCCTCTTTGATAACCATAATATGATAACCATAATATTGCTTCCACCGCTTCTGGTAAAGGGAAAACACTCTTCAGCTATAAGAATGGAAGCCTACCATTTTACATTTGTTGTGGCTATAAAATTCCACAGAAAAACAACTTGTGTCAGGTGCATAACGAAGTCATTGCTAAGGGCATGTATAAACGGTTGTATAGATTATTGGCAGCATTCAGTGAAATAAATACTTAGAGGAGGCGACAAAGATTTTAATTGAGAAAATGACACGATATCTGGAAAAACTAGTACGCGGTACCGAACAAAAATGGACAAGATTTATTGCATATGCAGGTCTCAGCCGGAGACGGAGATGTTTCGTATGGCCGGAGACGGAGATTTCTTGTATGGTCGGAGACGGAGATGTCTTGTATGGTCGGAGACGGAGATGTCTTGTATGGCCGGAGACGGTGATGTCTCGTATGACCGGAGATGACTGTTGACTTTGGTACGGGCTGATGGCATTCAGCCGTACTTGCGCTTTCATATATATTGGCCTTGTGGCCCTCTTAGACAGAATACAATAAAGCTTCTCAAGCATCACTATTTCAACAGGTTATGAGCCCGGCGCCCACTACAATCTTTACTACGAATACTCTATTTATATCTTAAGATTAAGAGCATCAAAAAACCCTAACCCACTCACAACCATCCCTGCTCATCAGCCGCAACACCATCACCATCTATTACCCTCCATCATCACCTTCCTAACCTCCTCCACTCTCAACACGACAAATGAAACATTTAAGACTGGTCATGGTAATGTGCGCAAGCTGACTGAGGAAAACTACCCTGCCTCGAAGCAAAAGATTTGCCGAGTCCTCATTGCTAAGAAAGCCTACAATATCATCACCGATGCCAAAGTTCTCCCTGCTGGTAAAGGTGTGGCCCTTTGCGCTCTGCAAAAAGACTGCCATGACAGTGAATAAGGTGATAGCATTGATAAACCTCGGATGCTGCGATGACCTCCTTCCACTCATCAACGATATTGAAAATCCCATGGAGATGTGGAAAGCACTCAGGGACTGACTGCATAATGCTGCAACGAAACTCAGTCACACCCAAGTCCTGTGGCACTTCACCGCCTCTCCACCATCGCCAGATGAAATGGTCACCCAGTTCTGTATCATAACAATCACCTTTCACAAAAAGTTGATCGGCACCACCGAAAATGCCACTGATGACGTCATGAAGACACACATCTTCACTACCCTATGTATTTCATTGTAACACCGGGAGATTCACCCTAGGTCCTAATCAATAAAAGCCCCTACACCGGGAAAAATGACCTTACGCGACGCGTAACTCTTAGAGAAGCTGTTTTTGGGACGGTAATTCATAGCATATTTGACGCGTGGCACCATGAATCTCCTATGGACCTACATGTTGACTAGATTACTATGATACGCATGCAATTTTGTGCGCTGGATACTATATATCACACTGCATACAACAAACTTGAAAGCAAACTACCTGATGCACTTCATTGCACGCTCCCAAGTACACTCCTGATTGCACTCGATTGCACGCTCCCAGCGTGCTTGACTGTACCCTCCCAATTGCTCTTGATGGCACACTCCCAGCCTGCTTGAATTACGCTCTCAAGTAAGCTATCAAGACGCTCCCAAGTACACTCCCGGGCATGCTCTCAAGGACGCTCCAAATTGCTCTCGATGGCACACTGCCAGCCTGCTTGACTTACGCTCTCAAGTAAGCTCTCAAGACACTCCCAAGTACACTCCCGGCCATGCTCTCAAGGACGCTCCCAATTGCACTCGATGGCACACTCCCAGCCTGCTTGACTGTATGCTCCCAAGTAAGCTCTCAAGACACTCTCAAGAACACTCCCGAGAATGCTCTCACGCACGCTCCCAATTGCACTCGATGGCACACCCCCAGCCTGCTTGACTCACGCTCTCAAGAAAGCTCTCAAGACGCACCCAAGTACACTCCTGGGCATGCTCTCAAGGACGCTCCAAATTGCTCTCGATGGCACACTCCCAGCCCGCTTGACTTACGCTCTCAAGTAAGCTCTCAAGACACTCCCAAGTACACTCCCGAGAACGCTCTCAAGCACGCTCCCAATTGCACTCGATGGTACACTCCCAGCCTGCTTGACTGTACGCTCCCAAGTAAGCTCTCAAGACACTCCCAAGTACACTCTCAAGAAGGAAGACACTCTCAATCTCACTTGATTATATGCTCCCATGGATGCTCCTGCATGCTCGATCCAGAGACTGCCTGAGTTGCAGACGCCAGGCACCGGGAGGTGTGAGGCTGGTGGCGTATGGCAGGCAGTGTTTGGCGGGCGGGCGGCGGGAGGCGTGTGGCGTGTGGCGTGTGGCAGGTGGCAGGTGGCAGGCGGTGTATGTTGGCTGAAATCATGACGTCAGTCGATATCATAGTCTGAACCTTATCTTTAGCGCGGCCACCACGACAAGATCTCACGATGCCTCATGGTCATGGTGTTGACAATTGCAACCTTAGATTCTGCAGGAAAGGTGGACAATTGGATCTCGGTGAGAGCAGATCTCCGACTCAGATTTTCCAGCGGAATCTGCCGCCCGCTTCCCACTGATTGTGGGTAGTGTTAGCAACGGTTCCGGACCGTCACTTCGGGTCCGGGTCCAGGTCCAAACTGAACCGCCACCAAATTGGCGGTCGGGGTTGTCAATAAACCCGAATTATCAACTCGGGTATGGTTCGAGGGTACACTCCCAACCCGTCCGAATTGGGCGGGTTGTCAGTGGGTTGCCCAGCGGGTCCATCTATAGATTCATATAAGGCTCTTGTTTTTGCAGTTTGTTAATAGTATCTTATCAAAATCGCGTTTTCAATAACCAATAATATGTTTTTGGATGTTTTGCAGATTGCAATATCGATCAATTTAGAATCCGTGTTTTACCTTTGATATATTGTATTGTTGCCTATCAAGGCGGTCAATAATTCGGTTATGTATGCAATGATCCATGCAACGCCATGATTATGAAATATGCAAGACCAAAAACTGTTGATGCTCTGTTGACGCTCATTTTCAGGATGTGGCAGGGTGCATGTCACTGTTGTTTTTGCCCCTAAAGGCTGCCAATAGCTCACAAATGGATGTCTGCAACCAATCGGAACATAAATTACCCAAGATGCAAAGCTAAAAATCATCGATGCTCCGTTGACACTCATTCTCAGAATGGGGCACTGACCGTGTGGCAATCTCTTTTGCCTATAAACGCTGCCAATACGTCGGTTATGCATAACAGCAGCCAGATAACTGTTCAATGACTGTACTTACAAAACCACAAATCATTGACGCTCCGTTGACGCTCATTTTAATGTATTGTCCATTCAACATCTGCTGCCATCAATAATTGTTTTCATCATGATTTGAACTTATTGGTTGTTTTTCTGACAGATTGAGACTTTGCCCTCTGGCAAAGCCGAGCGCAGTAACATTCTTGCACAATTTGCTCTCACATAACTAAAATTTATATATCTTGCCAAAAGATTCATTGCACCTGCTATACATCTGTTTATCAACCGATATTTACAAGCTACTGCTCACCATTCACCCAAAATATATGTCTAACTGAAACTCGGTCAAGCTACATAAAGAAGCTGGTGAATCATTGACGCATTTTGTCCTACATTTTCTTTACTCCTTTATTCCTCCTTGTTTCTATTGCATTAACCGTCACCAACAGCTGTTCAGCCTGTCTCTTTGAGTTCTGTGTTGGCCGAATCAATCCGGGAACATATGGTGCGGCACTTACATCCTGCTGCTCTGGGCATACCCGATCCTTGATGCCATTGCCTTGCTCTATATCAGATTTAACTTCTGCTGCGCAATCGTCTTCGCTGTCATTTGGATTATCCAAGTCGCGATTCCAGTTTAGCCAATCCTCAGTGTCCGAAATGCTTTCAGGTGCACTATTCTCATCACTTTCGACTGGATGACAGATGATTCTCCAGATTCGGTGAACATTTAATATTTGAGTTCGTCCTCCAGGGAGGTCCTTTGCAGACACAGCTGGTGGCAGAGGTGATCTTTCTGACAATTTAGATGCAGCCCCACCATCATGTTGAAAGAGTGAACAGAATGCTTTGACGATCTCTTCCATGTCCGAAATGTATCCTACGGCTGTCATTTGCCTGTTTTGAGCGCGAGATTCCTTCTGTGCAGCACATAGGTTTTGGCTGCCCTGCCACATCTCCAAAAAGCCGTGGACCTTGGCTATTCTGTGCAAGTTCCTTTCCAAGTCGTTTTCTGTGTTCATCATATCCAATGCTGGGTCATCGCCTGCCAAAATCCTGTTAGTGGCTCGAGCAAACTGCCTTACAACGACTTTTTTGGGAAGGGACTCGCCTGTGGTTTTTGACTTTCTCCAGCTGATAACATCTTGCCCAAGGGAAAAACTGGACTCCACTCTGAAACCATGTGGTATGATTGAGAATATATTGCGCGCCTCATGAGAGAGATCAGCGTACTTTGAGTGCATTTCTTCTTGCTGGGACCACCAGTCGGTTTTGTCCTGTATTGAAAATGTGCTGCTAATCTCCATTGGGTCGGAGTGGTAATTATTGAGATCTGGATTCATTTGCTGCCAGTGCTTTGGTGCTTCAGGCGGTGAATTCAAATAGAGCCTGGCGGCGGTCAGAAAGCGTGCTGCGTGATAGCTTTGTCCAGGTGTCGTTTCAGCCACATTGTCAGGCGTTAGGTATTCTTCAACATCGCTGGACAAACGGTATGGATCAAAGAATGATTGTCCGGATCCTGAAGTCATTGCGGAGGGGACGACAATGCTGCTCAGTATGTTTTTGGGTTTATTGCCCTGCACACATTGATATTTGGCGCAGTATTCATTTTCCATATACTTCAGAAAGGCCTCCTTGTATTGGGTAGTATAGGATGTCTCATCCTCAGGATTGGTATCCATTCCGTTGTGCCACTTCTGAAACGATCGCAACTTCCAGAAAGGATCGAGGATATGTGCAGAAATGAGAAACATACCTGTCGTTGGAGTCACTGCAGCATAATATTTGGACAGCTTCTGTCGAGCTAACTTCACAGTGAAGAATGAGTCCTCCTTCCACTGAGTCTTCTTCTTAGCCAAAGCTCGCATAACACCATCTATGTGATCGAACATGTCATTGTAGACTGTGATCACGTGATGCAATGTGACTGTATGCGAATTCAACACCTACAGGGCCCACTATCGGAATGGCCTCAAAACTTCCAAGATGTAGTTAACAATGGTCCACTCATCCTGTGTTGTATAGAGTGGCTGCTGATCGCTGTATTTTGGATTTTGGAGCCACTCGCGTGCGAATTCTTGTAATTGGTAGGCTCGCTCAAGCAACTCCAGTGTGGAGTTCCAACGTCTCTTCACATCCATAATCGGTAGTACTGCAATGCAGACTTTGCCTGTTTGACAGTCAATGAAGTTGTTTCGATAACCAGGTGTCAGTGTAATCAATACAGCAAACATTCTCTGCTATATGAAGTTCAGTTTCAGGACTTTCAAAATATGTTGTAATACGTACTTTCTCAATTATCTTAGCTAAACCTGGTCTCATGGCTGACACCTTATTGATTCTAGCATTGCCCTCTTTTTGAAGTCTTTGACTCTTCCCAATGTCTATGGTTTCATTCTCTCCAAATTGCTGATCGTGCTCATGGGCTTCCCAAGACTTGGTGCAGCCTTTAACACCAAGACTGCTCATGAATGCACCGAAAGCCAGCTGTATGATGTGTGACATGCAGGGTATGCAGTTTGTCAATGCAGGCCACTCGATTCCAGAGTCCTCAAGGTTTGATTGATGCTGGCGTGTCATTGGGTAAGATGAGGAAGAATTATCAGTCGTAATTCCATGGAATCGGCAGTCAGTAAGTTCAAAACAATCAAGCACGTCTTTCAAATGCGCCGCTAGCCTGGCTCCAGAGTGTTGGCCCTTGAGCTATCATCTGTAATTAGCTTTCGAAAGCGGAAAAGAATAGGTGATCAACCTCATCCAAAGCGAGTTGTACTTCACGCAATGCCCAATTTCGATCCATATAGCAAGCAATGACTGATGTTATGGCGAGATTGTTCGTTGATGTCCATCCGTCCAAAGCTAAAGTAACTTTATTTCGTGACGGCAATTGCATATTAATCGCATCCACGGTCAGTGCATTTTCCCTCCAGCAAATGTTGCTAAGGGTCATTGCAGAAGGCAGCAGAAGGTCAATTGGTAATGCATTATATGACAGTGGTAGTTCGAGATTTGAAATAGTGTTCAATGCAATATGAGCCGAAACAAATCCTAACATGAGGTGGTGATTCCATGCTTGTTGGTGAAATTCGGATGTTTCAAAGTCCTTAGCTGCCAGTTTTGAGCATTTTGTCTGTCATTTGGGTCAATATGGATTAACCTGGATGTGAAATATGAATTTTCTCTGCGAACATACTATTATAATTCCTCGACTTCCTTGCCTCCTCAGGATGGCCAAAGCTGTTCCATTGACCATCCAACTAGTCAATTCAGTAACCTCCAACTCTGTTAATTCGTTTAACTTTGCGATGTGAGCTGTTGCCAGTAAGTGTTTCCCCATTGAGCTGGTCCCATGTTCTGATGGATGGCGAAGAACTTGATGACAAACGATACATATGATTCCAGGGCTGCCAGTCTCCTCTATTCCGCAGTGCAAGTAAAATCGCCAAGAAGACGTATGTCTGGAATTATTCCAAGCAATAGGACTTTTCGAGCCTACATTCATTGAAGCCCAACAAGCGTTGAAGACGATTTGAAAAGTAAGGTCACTCAAATCACGAATAAAGACAAGTTCATTTTTGGAAGAGATCATAACCTCTAGCCTGGAGGTATTTAAAGATTTTGAATCAGACGTGGCGGTAGGAATAAGAAATCTCAGTAATCCGAGTTGAGCGACTGCTGAAAGTAACGTTATCCTACAGCAGAATGCGGGTTCTTGAATATTGACTTCAAAGCTACAAGCAAAAAAATCAGATCTGTGAGACATTGCATGCATATTTGTGAAGTTGTATACAAGGACATATTGAAGAGACTGACTGGGTAGAACTCAATTTAGGAACACCACAATGTAGTTCATTACTGTGTAGGTTGCTGAGCTTCCACAAAAATTGTTGATGCTCTGTGGGCGCTCAATTGTAGGAGGTAGACGCGATATGGTCACTAGTTTTTTTGCCAATAAAGGCTGCAGATAGGTTGATTGTGGGTTAGCTGCGTTCCATTGCTCTTGGATCATCCAAGATGCAAGATCAGAAATTGTTGGTGCTCCGATGACGCTCCGTTGACGCTCGTTTTAGGATACAGTTACGATGTTGTCACAAACCTCTTTGCCTAGAAAGGTGCCCGATAGTTCGATTATGGAATAACGTAGTCTCACAGCGCCTTGATTTTCGACGATGCAAGGCCTAAAATTGTTGACGCTCTGATGTCACTTATTTTTAGGGCATAGTTACAATGTCATCGCCACCATTTTTGCCTAGAAAGGCGGGCGATAGTTCGATTACGGATGCATGTCGTCGCACAGCCCCTTGATTATCCAAGATGCAAGGCCTAAAATTGTTGACGCTCCATTGACGCTCATTTTGAGGGCATAGTTACAGTGTCGTCGATAGCATTTTTACCTCGAAAGGCGAGTGATAGCTCAATTATGGGTGCAGGTCACTGCACAGCCCCTTGATCATCCAAGATGCAAAGCCTTCAATCATTGACGCTCCGTTGATGCTCATATTTAGGACATAGCAGCAATGTTGTTGCAACCAGTGTTGCCTAGAAATGCGGCCAATGGTTCCATTATGGAATAATGTTGCCGCACAGCGCTTGGATTGTCTGAGTTGCAAGGCCAAAAGTTGTTGATGCTCCATTGACGCTCAATTTTAGGACATAGTATCAATGTTGCTGCGACAATGTTTGTCTAGAATGGCGGCCGATAGTTTGATCATGAGTTGATGTCGCCGCGCAGCCCTTCGGATCGTCCCTGATGCATGGGCAAACATCGTTGATGCTCTGTTGATGCTTAATTCCAGGCGAGCATGCTGTTTGCCTTTTTTGCTATATTGCCGACAAATACATTAAGAATGTGACAATGCCGCCCTTTGATTGCTGATTGTGTAAGACTAAAAATCGTTGATGCTCCGTTGACGCTCACATTAATCACATTGAAACAGCCTTCATGCACTCAATAATTGTATGCAACCAATCGTATACTTATTATTGTCAACTAATATTGCATTTCTGCGTATTTTCATTTGCATCCAGGAGCTTTGTTACCTGTCAATTTCTGATCAACCTCTATCCATGATATCTGAGCGAGGAACACCTATGGTAGGCAATTTTATGACCTCATATGGTCCTTGGCATTGGTAAATGCCTCGATAGAACATGGTCTGAAAGTGACGGGCAGCTGCCCGCTCACTAGGTAGTAATAAATTTGTAACGACTGACTCAGCGCAGAGACTGCGACCGTTCAATACTAAGCCATACTAATCAGTACGTGTCGCTATTGTTCGGCCATGATTTTCTTGTGCGACAGCAATGATTATCTCTCCGCGGATTGTAGATCTCTCCTGATTTAGCTCTTGTTCTGTCGGTATTTTCAAATATTCGTCAGTACTGACCCTTATGGGGCCATATATGTTTCCTGTTCCCAGCACTACCTGTGGTGCCTTCAGAATTCAATCATCGTACATACTGCTCTCACTGACATTGTAATCCGAGTATGATGGAATACTCATCCATACAGCGCGGTATTCGTCAGTATGTATCACGATTTTAAACCTTCATCATTCTCCCGCCGTTGTGCTTCGAAATACATGACAATACCACTCAACGGAACCCCGTACCCAATGATACCGGAATCGTCCCTGCTGCAAAAGCCTTGAAACAGATCATTAGCTCCGTTGAAAAATGATGAAACTCAGTGTATTTTCAATACTGCGCTGTATTGCGCCATACTTATGAGTAACGGTCCCTCTCTCAATCAACTGCTTTTAAAGAAATCGATGGCTCGGTTGGAGTTTGACTGATAGCATTGTATTTCCCAATACTGCTCTGTATGGCGCTATACACGCGGATACCTCCATCTTTGGACTCTCCTCCTTTAAAGAAATCCTTTGCTCAGTTGGGCTGAATTAGTTTGATGGTATCTTCAAATACTGCTCTGTATAGCATTGTACTTATAAATACTGGCTTTTCTCTATCCAGCGCCTGTAAAGATGTCTTTGGCTTGGTTGGAGTTTAAATAGCGCTATGGTATTGGAAAATACTGCTTTGTATAGCTATGTACTTATAGATACTCCTTGATTTCGGAACCTCCGCCTTTAAAGAAATCTTTGGCTCAGTTCGAGTTTGACAGGGGCACCGGTATCGTTCAGTACTTCAATGTATGGCTCTGTACTTATTGATACCGGTTTTCTTGCGCCGGCAGCCTCAGAGATTTTTGGCTTGATTTCAGTTGGACTTATATACAGGTATTCTGGAATACCTGACTGTTTAGCTCTGAACCCGCCAGTATTTTCTTTCCGGTGAACTTATGACAATACCATGTCTAGTGTGCCCTCCAAGTAAGCCTGTAATGTAAAATACTAACACGTACTTGTCAATATTTGACTGTACTGCATATCTCAATAACAATATTACAAGAGATTGATAGACCTTTCGTTTTTGACTTTTCAACCCGCTTAATGATCTGGTAGTGTTCTGTGCAATCATCCTCGTTGATACGTTTTACAATTACAGTTTTACCTGCGAGCATGGTGAGCAACATTGTATGCTGGGCTTTGCCCTAATTGTGAACCCCACGCAGTTACCCCTCTATACGCCCTCCCACAATCACTCCGACTCTCAAAGCTCGTCTACATCTACTTCCATCTCAACACTATGCGCCCCACCACAAAAACCGGCCATCTGCCATCTGTTGACGCTCGCCGTTGGCTGAAACAGCAAGTTCAGCGTACCTACAGTCCTGACCCCGTTGATCAGGACTATCTTATGTCCGACGCTCGCCAACAAAGCTTTCGTGATGGCAATGATGGTGACAGTGATTTGGAGGAGTCTCCAAGGAACTCGAACAACATACTTGCAAAGAAATCACAGGTTTGACATTCCACAACTTATCTCTCCCTATTCTTACACGTCTCTATAGAGGGATCCATCATTCGATTTATTTGGCACAGGCAGCTTCAGGTTTTCGCCGAGTGATGACTACGACGATGGCGATGGCGATGCCGCCAATGTTGATGATGATGATGATGATGCTGATGATGATGATGATGATGATGATGATGAGAGTGGGTATCTACATGACGCTATGGAAACTCATCACGACTTGGAAATGAATGGCAATCGACAAAGACGACTGGTTAGAGCTGGAACTGACTCCGAGAGTGGAACTCGGTCGGAGCCCTCGAACACGAGAGCAAAGGAGCCTCGGATGGTTGCGACCAGGAGGTCCAGTGGGTTAGACCCCTCATTACTTCTTTGTACCCATTGATACTGACAGGTATAGCATGCGGATGATGAAGAGCATGGCGGACAAGAAGCTGAGGAAGATGGGGCTGAAGAGAATGAAGAAGAGAGTGATCCGCCAATGCCTCGGCAACGGAGAAAGAAAAAACCTATGAAGAGGAGATCGAGAGCCACAAAGAGTTCTCAAGTTCGACTTTCCATTCCTTACTGGTGTCTACGGTGGCTGGTTCGTACAGGATGCGAATGATGAAGTAGACTCGGATGTAAATGAAGCATCTGGGCTTGCGGGAAATGAAGATGATGGTATCTTCGAGGACTTTGCTGACAAAGTGCTTGTGATGGCCCAAGATCTCGCCAGAACGACTACCAAGTATACCACTATGCAGATCCTCGAGCGTGCGAGGGCTGTGACCACTTCTAAAGTATCTCGCTTGCGCTGTAACAAGATGAGCGCATGGAACCTTGCAATGAGGGAGGAAAAGGAATCACTTTCCGCCGATCTACGCAGACCCAATGCAGGGTTTGGGTATAAGGGGCGGCTTGGGTTCATGGGAGAGTTGGCAAAGGAGGTTGCTAATGTCTATGAGGAGAAGAGGGAGTACTACGAAGAGAAAGTAAAGGAGATGAATGAAGAGGGCCGTGTAGGCACTAAGGAGAGCCTCAAAAGAGTGCAAACGAAGGGAGTGAAGCTTTTGCGAGAAACAGCAAGTCTCTTGATACTCCAATATCAAGATATACAGTACTGACCAGGCAGGTGGCATACCTCGGGAACCACGGTGTACATACAGTCCTGCTTGTTATACTGACCAAAATTCCTGCACGAGCTCTGAACAGTGCCGGCTATAGAGCAGCCTACTATACGCTCATCCTCGACAGCGGAAGAAGTCTTGAAGAGTTTAAAACTATGTCCGACGGCTCGGATTTACACCAGCAAACAAGCAAACTGCTCTCGGTACCTAAGATCTTTGAAGGAACAGCAGGGAGAGATAAACTCAGGACGTTCGTTTGTTCTGCAATTCTTGCAATCATCAGTAAGTAGCCCATCATCACGTGGCTGAAATTAAACTGATTTACACTGCAATGTACAGATGCGAAGACCCCGAATGGTATAGAGCAATTTCAGAAGCTTCCCCGTCACAGGCTGCAGAGCATTCTGACTGCTAGGAAGCTCAAATGGCGTGCACCCGAGCATTGGAGTGCCGAATTGGGTGGTACTCAGGAGAGAATCTACGACACCATTCACTCTACTTGGCTGGAAAAGCTTAAAATCACATACGATGCCGTGAAAGGTGAACTGAAGGAGTTGAAGCTGGTCCGTTTATGACATTCATGCAAAGAAGATATCATAGAATAAAGTTTACATTAGGTAAACTACCACCGCATTACAATAAAGCGCAACCATTCTAATTGATAGTGCTTACTTATATAAAATTGAATGGTACTGCTTGGTATCCGAATCAACGAGTGATAATAACTGGCCAGGCAACAATTCTCAACTACAGTGCAGTACTGGTTCATACTCGCAAGTATTGTCGTATACTCGAAATTTAGTCACATTACTGTGGACTCCGAGATTTCAATTGGTATCAACCAATACTCATTGGTATAGTTCAGTATAATCGAGTACTAAATGCATCATACTAAATGCGTTGAACTATGTTCAGCCTCAACCAAGAAAGATTGAACTATAGTTGCAAGTGAATACGTAAAGACTACGGGGCGAAATAGCCTGTTGGTGTCTGTAGGGCTTCAGTTTAGGGTCCCACAGCGCCTCATCTGCAGGCTAACCTCCATCTCATGTTCATCACCTCGACACCTCAGTTCCATATTTACCCCACCATATCGACACCTACCGCACCATTTCATTTACCACTTTGCATCTGTTATTGCAGGTCACACTTTTGCCGATCTATGCCTAATCACCATACCCTCGACGTTCTCATACTCAGATATCATGGCTAGGAAGCGCAAAACTGTAATGGCACGGCTGCACGTGACGTGTCCAGGGCCGGGTAATACCCGCTTTATATAGTCGGCTCGCCACAAGCCTTAGATCTCCAGCGATAATCTTACCTTAACTTACCTTACTTACCTTTATACTACTCAACAATATTGACATCCACGTTTGCAACCGTATCTACTGATATACCTTCATACGAGGC
>Ga0307512_10001233_pt1 | contig 36942 bp, 38 predicted proteins | sample 14_EM_MG_FD_200267 | JGI IMG/M metagenome (GOLD analysis project Ga0307512, IMG submission 200267) | Populus trichocarpa ectomycorrhiza microbial communities from riparian zone in the Pacific Northwest, United States - 14_EM | ecosystem: Host-associated > Plants > Roots > Unclassified | place...
CTAACTTTCGACTATAAAACAATGTAACAGACTAAGCTATACCCCTTTGGGAATACTATACCAAGTTTGAAAATCCCGCAAAGATATGAAAATAATTTTACTGAGTATATTTCCAGCCAGAGTACACTGCATAATTGAGAAAAGGTGAACTTGAATTTCAAAATGCTCAGAATACTGAGAATGCCATTTCATTTTTTGCTGATGCAGGCTCAGTCGCCTCTAAGTCCTTGACTTTAGCGGCCAAGCTCTCGTTGAGGTCACAAATCTTAGCGAATTTCTCGGCTTGTTAAAGGCTCTTGGAGAGGTTAGCATCAATGATCTCCAATTGGATGTCCTCCGTAGCCCTGATCCAGTTGATTGCTTCGTCAGACAAGACCCCAGGGCTGTCGTCGATGATCTTCATTCGGTTTGTGATGTATTCTGTTGTGCGAAGTTCTGTAAGTTGGAAGCACACGGTGGTTGAGGTCTTAAACCTGCTGCTAAACGTAATTGACTCGGCTTTGTCCATTTTGTCGGTAAAACTGACATCATGCGTGTCGTGTGTGTCGTGCGTAGCAGGAAGGGCCACGAAGTTGGAACACTCCTGCAATGTCTCCGACCTACCGGGAGTTGACTGGTTTGAAGATAAACCAAGTGAATCCACCACAGTGCGTTGTGTTTCGATCCCTTCTGATGCTTGTGACGCCCTCAGAAGTCGAGGGTTGCTACCAATGTTGGCAAATAGCCTCTCCATACGTATAGAAGTGAATGTTATTGATGATTGAGCTGACATCTCGCCAGAACTAACCAATACGCGAGTCTCCCGCAGAGCCGCACAAATGCCACAGAGCCGCATGTAATGTAAGAGAGCCGCACCTCAACTTGACCAGAGTTGTCCACCTACAGCAGGTAGTTGAGATTGTGATTGGAGGCGTTCAAACTGTCCTTGAGGTTCGTTTGATGTGCTTCGTCATGTGTCTCGGCAGAATACTGTTTCAAGGCTCCATATCAATGAATTTGTTTGACCCAATGAGACATCAAGTGGATCTTCGGAAAGTTGAAGTCGGCATCTAACTCCTTGGAAATAGTCATCTCGTGGCGGGTATAATCCCACTAGGCGTTTGTTTCGTGCGGCTTCTTGGATAGTGTCCAAGTATTAGCATTTGTTTCCTAGTCCACCTTTCACTTCTTCATGAGTTCCATTCTCAGGGCATTGGCCTTTGCCTTCCCCTTTATGCTGGCTTGCCCGAGTAAGAAAACATCTTTGAAGGTATGAAAATGAAGCAAGGTGTCCTCCATGCAGCTCAACGTTGCATCATCGTGAGATTTGTATTAACCATACATATAGAATTCTAACAATGCCCGTGTGCACTGAATTGCGCAATTGATTATGGGATGCTGAGCGGGGCTTCCGCCTCATAGAGACAGGGTTACAACTCCAAGCAGGTACTGGCTCATTTCCTTTATCTCCTTCCCATTCCATTGAGAAACTTCTTCGTATGGCATAGTTTTTGGTGTGAGATTGTGGTAAGCCGGCTCCGATAGCCCGATTGCATTGTACTTGTCGAGCCGTTCATGCGTCTGCATGAAGTGGAACATCCACTTCAGCAGGTGGTCAAGCATGCCGATCTGCATTGTATGGAGGAGGTCGGGCTTCGGGAGGTTGCTCATGATACAGGGAATATGTCGAAACACGTTGAATCCTCGGTGAACATGGTGTGACGAGAGTTTGGCATTGGCTGCCTTGGTGTTAGCAGCGCTGAGCCTTCTATATAGGTTGTGATCCTGCTGGGGGTGTTGCTTGTCAGGAGGAACATAATCTCCAAGTTCGTTCTTTGCACACTTGCACAAAACACAGACATCCCGTTCGAGATGATGTAGGTCGCTATACTCTGGGCAATCTGCAAGCCATGCTGCTAAAACTGGTTTGCAATGCCTGAAGTTGCCATCTGCACAGAGAACATTCTAATACCTGCTCTCGGTGCCAGGGGTTTGTGTGAAGGTGAGTGGCTTGAATACACACCAGAGTACTTCTTTCAGCACCTGTCGGTTTGTATGCCGCTGCTTATCCAGCATCTTCTGAGGAAGATAGCAGTTGTTGGTTGGAATCGGTAGGAGAGCAACCATTACGACGCTGTGCGTTGAGGGCATCTGGCGGATCTTTGATGATAGATTGCCAATTGTCATGAATACAGGCCACTGTTTCTTGTTGCCAGCAAAATTCGAGAGATGTGTTCCATCGGCCATAAGGATCAAGGGAACCAGTGTATCCCCAACTGTGAGCGTTGACTAAACGTCGATTAACACGTTATTATCCTGGAGTATCTCTTCATACCTGTGTCTCCCACCAGCAGTCCGCAGTAGTGCATTTCGGTATAGAGGCATTTCGGTGGTGTATCGCTGTTAAAGCAACGTTGAGGGGCGTGAATGGGATGCTCAGCATAGGCTGGCTGCCGCATCAACCATGTCATGCTTTTGATAATGTCTCAACTCCAGTATTTGATAGGGCGTTGGTGATTGTCATTCCATCTCATATCCTCGAGAGTGTGTAGTTCCCACTCCCGGAGAGCCTGATCATCTGGCATGCTAGCCACGAGCTTCTTGATGCCATCCCCATTTTTGAAGCTTGGGAAATGCAAAGCAGTGTTTTCTTCCTTCAGCACAGTGTCATAGTACATCTTCATGCCTTTCTTTGTGATCCCACACTGGATATATTTGTACTCTTCACGCGTCACAAACGGGTAGTAGGGGTTGTTTTGTAGGTTCGTTTCAAGGCAACCCTGAGCGTTGTGTTCCCATGGATCAGCAATGTAATTCATCAGCGGAGCATTGGCGCCAGGGTATATTTCCGTCGGTGGCAGAGGAGGTGGCGGTGGTGGAGACTCTCAGTCTGCGACGGCTTCAACGTGTTTGAGGTAGGGAAACGCGTTCAAGTCTTCGACTGAATCTTTGTTAGCACTGAATTCACAATGCTGAGCGGGTTCAACGTGTCGGGGCATGCTTCCTTCCAATGGTCAGATTCTTCTGGTGTGTAAGTTGAAGGTGTTCAGAATGGTGTAATTCGATATGTTTAAGTTGCCAGCTGTCTGAGGTGAACTCCTTTCGGCATGAAAATTTGGGGCAACTGAGAGGGGTATTCTCTGGCAATGTCGATGACACGCAAGGAGCAGAGTATACACAGTAGAAAGGGACGAAAGTTGGTGCTGGGCCTGAGCAGCCTGGTGTGTAAGCTCATGATACTTTCCGCTAACTTGAGAGGTTTATTTAACATCAACACCATCACAAGAAGGTACCTTACATGCCAGGAGTTGCAAAAATGCTGCATGCGCGATGTCCCATAATACTATGATTAAAATTAAACCAATATAAAACCCATAAATAAAATGGACCCTAAGCAATCCAAAAACCTCGCGATGCATGTAATAGTCAATGCCTGAGATAAATAGATTGGAACAAAGCAACCGAACAAGACAAGAACCCGACCTTAGCCCAAACACAACAACAATCACCTCGTCTGCATTGGAAGGACTGGTTCACTTCTCGCCTACCGAGCCATCCAGGCGCGCCTCAGGGAGAGAGGCATCGGGGAGAGGGACATTGGGGAGAGGGACGTTGGGGAGATCTTTGCCAGCTGCCGGTTCGCTGAGCATCTGCTGATCCACATGCACATCCGAGGTATTTCTAGCTCCCTCAGCTTCTCGCAGAGTTGGCACTGCCGGGCGAGGATTTTGCAGCGTTACAAGCCCCAAATGCTCCAGCCCACTGAGAGGATGAGTATCCGGAGTTTGTGGTCGTGGGCGAGGCTCCAGGCTTTGTGGCCGTGATGCAGGCTCTGGGGTGTGTGGCCATGGGGCAGGCGCCGGAGGTTGTGGCCGTGGGGTATGCTCGCGCATCTCCTGGCCTTGCAAATGTAGCATCATTGGCTTATCGTCTACCATGGTATCTGCATCGTCAGCCGATGTATTTACCATCTCCCCCTGGTCAATTGTCCGAGGTTCTTTGCCATCATCCTCATCCTTATCCTCCTCCTCATCCTCATCCTCCTCCTCCTCATCTTCCTCCTCTTCATTATCCTCCTCTTCATCGTCACTGTCCCTGTCCATATCCTCATCACCATCAAAATCAATGCCGTCCGGTGCGTCCACATCATCCAGCATGCACGAATCCACATCAGAATCATGTTCTGAGTCATATTTGGCGTCCGACTCCTTGGTAGAGTTGGTATCATCATCTGAGGAAATTCACACTGCGGGCGATGCTTCTGGCTGTAAATATACCTGCTCTAGTAAGCCCTCCGTGTCCGAGCCTGCTTCATACATTATCTTCTGCACCTGAAAAGCAATGGCACGAGAGATATCATCTCCCCCGGGGGTTGGTTTAATAATACCTTTCCCTTTAACATTTCCCTTCCCTTTCACTTTCCCCTTCCCTTTCCCCTTCCCATCCTTTGTTCCCTTCTCTTTCCCGGTCCCTTTCTCGCTACCCTGCGTGTCCGCCTCACCCTCGCCATTGTTATTGTCATTGCCATCGCTAGGATGGCTCCTTCCACCGCTCGGCGCACTTGGATCAGCCTAGTTCACATCATCATCATCCTCGTCGATTATCTCATCCCAACTCAGTGGTCTAACTGCCAGGATGTCGCCTGGCTTGTACTGCCGGCAGCTTGGTGGCTCAATATTTGCCTTGAGATCATCACTACCGCACCAAGAAACATGCTCACCAATGATTCCACCAGTCCGGACGGACCCGGTCTGGGGTAGGGCTGAGTCGTGTCCGGTCCCACTGGAAGGTCGGACTGGACCGGGCCCCAGACTGGCAGTCTTGGACTGGACGGGCTTGGTCTGGACCAGTCCAAACAGGATAATATTTATCAATTTCAAACTAGATCCGAAAAACTCAAGAAGTGAGACAGTTATCCCTACAACCCTAACTCAGACACAACCCGAAGGAAGATCAGCAGCCAAGGCCCAGTGGGAGGCCGACATATGCAGTAAGCACTTTGGCTACAGACTGAACAGCAAAGCAGGCAACAGGAGACCTATCCCAATGACAAGCGCAAAGTCATTGGCAACGGGCTGGGAAGCTGGCTGATGCCGGCGGGCACAGGTGTCGGAGCTGTTTTCCATGGAGATAGGTGACATGGCAGTGTGGACTTCCTGGCGGCCATGGATATCGGGAAGTTCCTGCCGGGGTGAGGCATGGAGGCCGGAGCGGCCAGTCTTTCTTTTCTCTTCCTCTTTCTCTTTCTTTTGTCAGCGGGGACGAAGGGTAGTAGGTGGGAGCTCCGCCATCTAACCGGCTCGCCCGGCGGCGGAGGGAATAAGGGCCTGTCATACTCTAGCTAGAGTAAATACAGTTTGAATAAACAACAACAACTCAGACACAACGTCACTTCATAACAACCACCTGCTGCGAGCGATCGCTATGAACCAACCCACCACTGCTAGCATGCACCACCACGAGAAACCCAACCATACCAAATGTTGAGAGCAAAAGACAAGGAATGAAGAAGCTCAATTTTCTGTCGATCCAACGAGAAGGAAAAACTATAGACTTATATACGAAACAGAGAGAAGGAAAACTCAATGCCGATTGCCCAAGCCGGAGCCCAATGCCCATTACCAGTGCTGAGCCCTCCTCCTCGCCATGGGGCTAGGCGAGACCAATGGGGGCTGTAAGCCACCGGCCTCATGCCCGAGCCCGCCAGCACCAAACACTAGGGAAGCCACAGGGCCAAATCCCTAGTCAACACCTAACGAGTGGTGGGTGGCAAGTGGCAAGTGGTGAGGGGTGAGATGTACTTTGTTACTTGTGAATGGCAAGATGAGTCTACACGTATGAGTATATGAGTAGGAGTCTATTTGTTGACTGAGTGTATCAGTAACTACCAGCGTATTCGGGCCGATTCGGCCCAAGTGGACTGATCCAAAGCAGTCCAGGCCAGTTCAGTCCAGGTCCTGAAAAATTGGGGATTGGTCCGATCCCGGTCCAAAAATTTCTTGGACTGGACCTGGACTAGACTGGACGGTTCCAGTCCGGACTGGTCCATTGCTGGACTGGTGGAATCATTGATGCTCACCGGTGCGTTGAACCTTCCCCGAGCTGGTTGTCTGCGGATTGGAGCGATCGACTCGATCCCCGATGGCACAGGGGTTGTCCCACCTCCAATTGTTCATTTGGTCATGGGTTTTGTCAAACATTTGCCTAATATATGAGTGGAAGGTTGCCCACCACTCCCAAAAAGGCAAACTCCTGCTCCTGCGGTGCGGCCACATCAGCTGTCATTGTGAAAAGTGGCAAGTCGTGACTGAATCAAGAAAGATTATATCATAAAAGAGGTCCCATGCCCTCTCATCCGTGATGCCGCAAACATTGTATATCGGTATGAGTCCACGGATGTGTTCCGAGATGAATCCCATTATACGTTCCTGATCCAACGACAGGCATCAATTTCTAACCGATGTCAGCATTTTTGCCCTAGCAGTTGCCTTCCCCTTTCCTTTGCGGCTGCCATTTGGTGCCATCGCTGTGGGTTAAAAATGAATCTACATCTGAGGCATTACTATTATGATACAGTTGCATGTAGCGGAAGGAAGCCCAGAGGGAACGTACAAAGTTGTGTAGGTTATTGGGTGTATTTTGGAACAAGAGGTGTTGTTTTGTGCAAGTCACATGATGTCGAGGGAGTTGAGGATGCTGGCAGTGTGTTAAATACGGAAGGAAAAGAGCATGGAGGTGTAGGCGAGAAGAAGAGATATATTTACTCAAGTTCCTGCGATTTCTTGGTTCAATTTGTTTTGTTGGTTAACAAACACAAAACAGCCCAACCTTCATCTTGCACAACCACCAGGCACCTCATGACTGAGAAGCCTTGAGATGAGATATAGTACCGGCGGTGAGGATAGTGTACAACGCCGGGCGTTGCTTTTGCATCACACACCACTGTTACCGCTCAGACCTCATGCATCTCGCCGCAAACTGAGTAGTTCTCAGGTTGTCCCAACTGTGCAACCATCCAACACAGCTACCAACACGCCTAGCGGTGGAAAAAGCACACCCAACTGATGTCATAGGATAGAGAATACGTCATTGTTCGCTTTGCAATGCTTTAAGCTCTGCCAAAAGGGGATTTCCACCGGGAAGCTGAAGATATACACAATTGATGGTTCAAAGTATTGCGCCAAGAACCAGTGCAATACTATGATAACTGCGCCAAGAAGGCATAAACACCCTTCAAGTGGTGCAAATTGGCCTTCTGACATTGCTGTAACAGTGAATATCAATGCTGAGTTTAATGTGATGGCAAGTAACCCCATAATTGAATGATTTTCAAGGGTTATCGTCCCCAAGAATTGTCAGCATTTAGAGTCTAGCGCAGTCTACACTGAGCCTCACTTTTTTGTGGAATCCCTCCCTGGTCGCTCAAATAGGAGTTTACTGTTAGGGGTTCTCCCCTAATAGAGGTATTGGTACTAGTCTACTTTGAGATCTACATAACGGGTTATATAATACCGCATAGTACATAACACCAATCTCATAATGAAGTAGTAAGCTGCCATACGTAATGAATGATCTTTAGCGGGACATTACATTGCTCGTGTCGATTTGTCAGCGAGGCTCATTGCTGGCGGATTCATTGAACATTCACACACTAGTACGGTAGAATTGATTGGATGATGCAATAACCTTGGCCAGTCGATAAGTCTTCAAGGCTTATATTGATGCCAGTTATTTCTCACCACATTCATTCAAACTAAGCTAAGGGGACTAGACGCGACAGTTGCAGCAATGTGACTGACGTGTCAGGCAGACGCCAGCCAATATGTTATTAAGTGGGACTCTGAGCCAATCACTTGTGGAGCGGAGCAACTTGGGTACTCCCCGGTCAAAGAGTATGGTCTCGGCCTAAGCATGGTGTTTCTGTTGGATGAAGACGTTGGGCAAAGTCAATAAGACCTGATAAGCTCCCGACTGCCTTGCAGGGAACAAACGAGTAGAGTTAATCACTATCAGTTTAATATCACTGGTGTCGTACGTCAAGTCAAATATCGACGGAGCAGTGGTGGGTCACCACGTAGGTCTCTGAAGCAGATAAGCCAAATAGCTTAAATGGTGAAGGTTGTGTTTTAATTTATTAAGCAGTCTGTTTAAAGCCCTCCAAATAACCATGTTAGGCGACAGAGAGGTTTTGACTATCCAAAATAAATGAGTTGCATGATATCTAAGTTGAAGTTACTGTTTGATTAAATCTTATTGCTGATGATGGCCAGATTCTTATCAGGAGCGTAATGCTTCAAAACCAATCATGCAATTACACGATAACCTTACGGATGCATGGTCCACTATCTAAGAGCATTGCTCATAATAAAAGAGTACTCTAAGATATGACAGATGTGATCATAGCTAAGGTTCAGACATAAACTTTGGTAGTCCAAGAAAGGCTATACAAGAACAACAAGAGCTCCAGCTTTTGGAAGGGTAGCCGCACAGTTACGAACAATACCTACCTGCGAAAGACTAAACTGAAATATTAATAAGTTTCAAGTTCTTATTTTAACTATTATTATTACCAAGTATATTAGTATTATCTATTAGGATTGTACGTGGTTCCCCCGCCCCATGAATGAGCGAAAGTTGACCAACGATCACGATATTATTGTATACACACTATTCCTATCGATACGGTGATTTCAGAAGGAAGATAATATATTTGCTGCACAGTGTGTTTGGTGGCTGGCAAGTATTATTCAATATACGGAGATATTAAACTACTATGTCCAGTATCAGACGTTTCCCTCAGAATACGTTAGAGATTGTATACTTACGCCGTTACCGAGTTGCGATAATGAAGGTACTATTATTCCGGAATCCGATATTCCTGTTTTGAATCTGAATCGCGATTCAGATATTGAGGAGCAGTTATCAGAAGAAGAGTTACGAATTGATCCTCGAATCAATACGCATAATAAGCTGAATACTACCAGGTCCGGACGAGTGTTCAATAATAAACCGAAATATCGGGAACCTACCCTTCTTGAGCTTGAGCAATGTTTCGGTAGTCAATCCAGCAAACAATGAAGACGCACCAGAGATCTCCTTCGAGCTGAATATAAAGATACGTGACGTATCAATTGAAGGAGATTACGCACGAGACGTAATATTGCCGATAGTATCTGAACTCCACATTTGTCAAGGAAATTGAGAAGAGGTTCTGTGAAGATACGTGTCAATATAGATTGCACTATCAACGGGCAAAAAATTACCGCCAAGATATTAATCAATTACCGAGATTAATTATATGAGCATACTTTACGGTATAAAATAATCACCTAAAGTAATCTTACAAGTACACTTTTCGATAATAATTAATCACCGAGATTAATTGTATGTGATATATGTGTTGTCAATATTTCATCAAACCTCGATACGATTAAGTTGCTATTCATCTAGTAGCTTCTGATACGACGATACATATTTGTCCTCTTTGCATATACGATCTTTACAGATTTCCAATACACTTTGATTGTAGATACGCTTAGGTAAATTCCTATAAGAGCTATGGCTGTGTACCTAGTGCATACTTAAGTATCTGCTGATACTTGTCATAAATGTAGTTACTAAGGTGTGAGCACCCCAGTAACATCTACCTCGCCTGCCATTGCATATGCATGCAGAGAAAATTATTCCAACATTCAAAACATCGAATGTCTATATCGGACTATGCCTTCCCAAACCCCTCACCCTGACAAGACTCCGGCCATACGAAATGTTCGAAGTCTTGCTAACCATCAGAATCAACAAAAGCATGGGCATTTGAGGAATTCTCAACATCCGCCTGCTAAGAGATGCGTTTCCATTCTAGGTGGTGAGAGGGATTCCTCTCAAGGAGGGAGTTCCATAGCCTCTACAATCCATGGTCAGAACTCCACCTCCTCATCTTCGCTGAACAATTCGCGCATTGCAGATATCACTCTACGGGTGACTTCCACCCCGTCCGCTACACAGCCACGGTCAATAAATACTCCAACCGCCACACTGGGTACGCGCTGTCGTAGCACACCAGCACCCGGATGAACCTACCAGAAAGACTCAACGCATCACGTTGTATCCAGCCCCACATCCGGCATTGCTCTCACTCGCACTCCTCTCAACGGTCTTGAAAACCTTCCTACCCACATCCCTAATCCAGAAGCCCGTGTGATCATTACAAATCCACTGCGAATGTGAGCTACAGAAAAGAATCAGGGATATAGGCAGTGGCAATTGCGACTGCAGGCGGTGTCTACACCTCGATCAGTGGTCTCCAGCGGTCGCAGCATCCAGCGATTCGGTCACTCAGACATGACACATCCTGTATTTGAAACGGGTAGACTCCTGGAGCTCTACATCAGGAACAGAAGGCCGTTTGTGAGTGCAAGCGACTTGGAGAGGGTAAGTTATGTAACACAACGCGTTGCGAATGCATTAGCTGAAGCCCCACCCTGGTAGATAATAGAGACGTATTGGAACACCTCAATGCAGCAAAACAACATTTGGTCCATAGCATTTGAGGCAGTCACAAAGGAGATCTTGACAGAGGTATGCTGCAGCAACGGCCCATGTTGGATATTACACGCTCAAACCGGTACCAAGTTCGAGCACATGTTGATAAGATTACATCCCATTTTATTCAATCGGAGAGGGACAGCAGAGCAGAGCTTTATGATCTCCACAACTTTGAATCCGATGCAGAGCATTTGGAATTCATCGATTCCCTTCTGGCAGACAATAAGTATCTTTTTCCTGTAGCAGAGTGTGTGGAAGGTGGTGTACGCGGTCCAAATTCAATGCAGAGAGAGTCAAAAGCTGCTAACAAATGGCCAGCGTCCACTAGACTTTCTGGCAGAAGCAATCCTGTGGTTGATCTACACAAAATTTCATTATCGGGCGAATTACCGTGGTGAGTATGGTGATGGATTTTATAATTCCATGATTAATGACAAGGACGGTCATATACCCTCGCCAGTGATCATGTTTACCTGCACCGGGTTGTGCCATGCTCCCCTGGAGTGGCAAAAGAACAAAGGTGTTCATCCGAAAGCTTCCAAGTCAAAGCTGAAAGCGGACAAACCTGATCACTCGAACTACTTCAATTACAACAATGACGGTTGTAAGAACGCATCCTGCTGCGCTACAACGGGTCGCAAGTTGTTAACCTCACCTGGCGTTGCAGACACGTATACATTCTTGATGAATACCTTGAACACACTACCAGAGAGCTACCCACAGAGGGTGTATAAAATCACTCTTGCTACAGTCAAGCGTCAGATCCAACAGGCGGAGTATCCAACACCTGCCGTGGTCATCAGCACGGAAGCAGCGAGTGGTGGCTATGCTATTCTTCTTGACTATTTGACCTCCGAAGTGGCGCTTGAGGAGCCTGTGATCGGGAGCACTTACCCAAACATCACGATCGACAACAATTGCACCGATGACGAACACCATTTCCGGATGCCAGGGGGCAGCGGGGATTACGAAGATGAAGGTGACAAAAGCAACGAGCATGATGCCATCCCCACCGCTAGCCGGTGACGATGGCTGGTGACTGAATTCGAGTGGTTTAACCTGGGAACCAGCGATGTCGACGGGTATGAGGGCGAGTATGGCGATGAGTCAGATGCACATGAGGAGGAAGAAGCATTGCAAACCGATTGTAACGGGCGGGGTCGGGCGTAGGTGATATTGGTAACACAAATGTGATATCGGAAAACAAGACAAGACGCTCGAAGTTCGTTCCGAGGAAATCAAGACAGAACAAAAGTTGAAGCTGTGTCAAAGTCGTAACTTGCTTTGCTATACAAGAGAACGAGTAAAGAGAGAAGAAAGGAAATCCTCCAACACCATCAACACTCTCTTTATATACAATTCGTCTGCCATCCTCAAACCATCTCTCATGCTCCGATGTATCATCCGAATCTCATCCCATGATCTTACACACCACTCCAATATTCCTTATCATAACAACCACGCCACCTCACCTCACGTCGCAACACTTCAGACTACTTCTCTTATCTTACTAAATTATACCGCCACCATCTCGCCGCTTCCTCTGCATCTTCCAACGTCTCCGCCTTTCCGTAACACAATTCCTTCCACACCTTCCGTATCTTTCTTCTATTATTCCTAAGTATCTCCATACCTTCTTGTGCCGTGACACCCATGATGGATCAATGCAGAATGTGGAGAACTGAGGGCATAGCACTAGAGAGTGTGAAGATTGGACAGTATGTTTCACACCTGTAAAATATGAGGATGGCAATGATGCAAATGCAGATGAGGAGGAAGAAGCATCACAAGCCGATGATGGATCAACGCAGAATGTGGAGGACTAAGGGCATAGTACTAGAGAGTGTGAAGATTGGACAGTATATTTCAGACCTGTAGAATACGATAATGGCGAAGCAAATGCAATGGCAAGTGATGTATCTGAAGCGAAGACTGTATTGCAATAAGTAGTGTTAGCAACAGTTCCGGGTTACCCGGCTGCGGTCCGGGTTTGGAACCGGACCGGATGGTCCAGTTCATGTTGTTACCCGGAAAACAGGGGTACCCAGCGGGTTCGGGGACGGGTTGGATCCGGACCGCGGTTCCATCTTACGGTTCCTGCAACTTTGCCTCCAATTAAGTATCTGAGTTCTGATCGTATCGTGACATGATCATTACGTAAATTGTGCAGTTTTAGCCCCTCTTGCACCTCCCGTTGTCAGATTTGCGATTGGGCCAATATTCGTTGAATCGCTGTGAAATAAGGTGATATTTCGGCCGAAAAGTGAAGGTTTTCGATAGCGACTCAACGAATACTGGTCGGATCGCCAATCTGAGAGCGGGAGGGGAAAGAGGGGCTAAAACTACACAATCTACATACTGATCATGTCACGATACGATCAGAACTCAGATACCTAATTGGAGGCAAAATAGTTGATTTGAAATGCTGGGTTTTTGGTGGAAACCCGTTGCAACGGTCTGGTTCCGGCTTGGAACCGGACCCGGAACCGAACCGGGAATTTGGACCCGTTGCTAACACTTGCAATCAGTGACCAAATCTCAAAGCTAAACATATATAGGGAGAGCGCAGCATCCGAAATATAGCAATAGCGGAGAGGTAAAATGTGGCTATTGGCCGAAGAAAGGCATAAACATTGCCAGGTGTTGTGTAAACAGCTACAGCATAACTGCAGCCACTGCGAAGAGTGTAACACAGTTGTCATTCTGACGGTGCGTATATGTCACCACATTGCAGGTGCAAAGTAAAGGAGGTAAGTATGCAGCAGGATGCGTGTAATTCTCCGTCGGCAGGTGTGAGGTTCCGTCAGAGCCGTCAGAGCCGTCTGGAACACCCAGCTGTTTCTGACAGAAACTAGGGTTGTTGCTGATGCTGTGATTGAGCAAGTTTGGAGATGCACTTAGAGCACGAGATCATGTGAACTGAAAGATGTACTAGGATGCTGTATTCCAGCATGTGTGGAGATGCATTTGGAGGCCATGATCAAGTGATATTGGAGATGCACTTTGAGGCTATGAGTGAAGAATTACAAAATACACTTAGAGCCCAAGGCTGAGTGAACTGAGAGATGCACTTGCAGGCCATTACAATGTGAACTTAGACATGTACGTGGAGGTAATGATCAAGCAAAAACAGAGGTAGTGGATCTGAAGGCAATTGATTGGGAGGGAGAAGTGACAGGAGCCGATATTCTATTCATCAGTCAACTTGCAATTGTGGAGATGTGAGGAGAGTTGACTTTCTCATTGGGCTCAGGGAGAACTAGCTGGAGGCAGTTAATCAATAGGGAGGCATCTATTGGGAGTCATCTGTCCTGAGGCACACAGCCAGCTATGGCTATACTCATAGATTAACTCATAATGGTGGGACTGAAGTTATCCTGGTTGCAATCAAAACACAGTTGATCTGGGTTGAATCTGTACTCACTGTTAACTAATAATCATGACCTGGAGAGATAGAGAGAAATGACATAACTTTGTGTTCTATTGTGATGTGGCACTGTTAGTATTTGTTCCAAACGTAAATTATTGAGTATATACAAGTATGCATAGGGATGTGAAGGTATATGCAAGATGTGTAAAATATGTTCATATAAAAGTAATATAGTATAACTTTACTATTTAACTCAATGTATATCATTTTGAATATAACAGTAATCCAGCCTCAATATAGCATCAATGTATCATCTAATATAGTCTTCTGTGTTATATTATTGCAAAAATAATTTCACATTCAAAATAATTGATATTGTTGTATATCCTAAAATACCCCACAAGTTCAGCTAATGTATATATTTATAAAGAATTCAATATTAATACAGCATTAACTTGGCATCAATAAACAGGTATTTTTGGTATAGTAGATATGTACTTATGTTAAGGCATTTAGAGTTAAAGGAACTTTAGAAGGTGGTGGAGGTTCCATAGTTGAAATTGGAAGTGTAACAATATTGCAGTAGCTAGAATGGGCTAGAGAAGTATAGTATTGCTCCAGATTTAGATTGAGAACTATGATAAAGCGCTTTTAGTATGATAGGGTTAGGGTTTTTTGTTATCTAGTTACTAAAAATCTATGCTTCATATATTATTGACTAGACTTTTGATTTTGCTTCGCTATGAAAATTTCTACAAAGAAAGTACCATGCTCTACTTAACAAGTAAGGTAGGTATTTGTACGGGCACAAATTTAAAGAAACCGCCCAACAACTGTTGACTATCTAGAGCTACTTAAGAAGCTAGCAGACAAGACTCATTTTATACCAGTAGCGTAGATATTGGGCAACTAAGCCTGTACTCGGAAGCTTCAACCAATTGTATATCTGGTTTCTAAATGCTGGTCTGGAGTACGGGTGCGCCGGCGTCGCATTTTTTGAGTCTCCCTAAACGATGTCCGGCACTTTCATAGTCAGAAGTGGGACTAACTGGTCCGTGCACAAGCGCTACTGGTATAACCAAGGTAATTTCTACAGTATAGTAAGCAATCGTGTCTAACGGTGGATGTTTTCTTTTCCCTGAAGATGGGTGGGGCACCTGACCCAAGGTTACGATGGTGGCTCGGACGCTCCATCATCCTAGGTGGTAGTGGTGTGGCATGGTATGGTGAGTGCAGTATGCAGCCTAGAGCAATTGACTGCAACTAACGAGCTTGCGGTGTTGATGATGATGATTATGATGATGTACGAATCTCAGGGATCGAGATGGCGAGGTGAGTTAGCCGGATGCGAATGGATATGTAGAGTAAATTGTGCATGGAGAAGGAGGGCCGCTCTTTTGGTTTAATATTGCGAATCCTTGTAACTATTTGCGATTGTAGCCGGGACCTAGGGTAGTAGTGGTGAGCTTGAGCTGCAGGACGGGTTTCGTTTCTTGGTGTTGACACCACATAACAGGTATAAATAAGGTACATTTGTTCATAAGTATTCAAACTTTGAGAAGCGCTGTCGGTTCTCGGTTCTCCACGGGTTTGGGTTAGTATTGCTTGCACTGTATGGGCTGAGATGAAGTTGTATTTGGGTATACTGCGTTAAGAATTGGCCATTTTGTGAAAGTTGGATAGCGATGCTGCTGAGCTCCGGGTTGCGAGTTGCGAGTTGCGGGTTGCAGGTTGCGGTGCGGCCACCTCTTGATCAATGATCATAGCCTTAAATAATCAAAACGGACAGACAGGATAGTTCCAAACCGGACGCGTTTTGAGTTGATCGGCTAGGGGGAGGGTGGTGGTGGGGAATATGTGCTCTACAGTGCGAAAGATTTTTGTGCATGTGGTGGTGGTCCATCTACCTAGCATCTCATTGCCATCCATCACCATCTCTGCTTCACCTTCCCCCTCACCAGTCCTCCTACTCCTTCCTACTCCTCTTCTTCCTCTTCCTTCTCTTCTTTTACCCTCATCTTTACTTCAACAATCATCCCGCCTTTCCGCTCCGCCCTCCCGCTCCGCACCACACGACCATACAACCCGTTCGCCTGTTCCCTACACGCTAGTCTGCATTTTTGGCATCACCTCACATCATATCACATCGCACACTAGAAAGCTTCCCTCAAGGTTCAAGTCTGTCGGTCTCTCGCAACTACAGTAACTACCAGTAGAGAAGGCTGTGTGTGGCCTGACTCGTTATCCTCCTACCCAAATAAAGTAACATTTTTGGCGCTTCTACGATGACCTCCAACGACTGCTAGCTTCCAGCTCGCTCAATAACTATATATTCCGGTTTGTTCTTGCACTCTCTTTACCTACTAGCATGCGGCGTCTTCATCTTTTGCTTGTCAGAGCATAATTTGCAGCTCTTCAATGCCACCATTTATTCTCTTATTTCTGTTTCTCCATCATTGTCAGTTCCACGTCTAAGGGCCCATTGGACAACCTGTGTGGAGCGAGCGAGCATTACTTCTTTGCCACTTCCAAAAAGCTTGAACATTTCTTGAATGAAAGATTCCGTGACTGATGTGAGGCACAAAACTATTAGATACCTACAAATTATCGTACATTAGCGCTCATTATTGTTCTTCCTCAAGTACAGCCTTGGTACTTACTCTTTATTTCTCGATTACCACCAGATCGCTAACTCGCTAAGAGCCTGGAGGCAAAAATAACTTATAGTCGTTCATATCTATAGGGCTACAGCCGTATCTTCTTCCGCCTTTCTTCTGCATCTTGTACCTTGAGCCTACCCGAGCTTGAGCTGTGCCCAAATTTCCCCGGGTTTTATCTATCGAAAAGGCCGCACATGCGGGGAGTGAGTTGCATATCCACAATCATTATGCGTCGTTGATCTGCGAATCGTGCGCTCATGCGTGTTCCCCAACTAACAATCTGCAGGATCATTCGCGCCTTGTTTTAGAAGACGAGATTGGTTGCCATACTTTCTACCACCCTCCGACGGAGACAGGGCAATTCATCCATCTTTCCCACATCTATCTCGATTTTCGCTATCCCAGTAGCAATATCAACGGTAATCTTGCGACACGATGTCTGACACACCCTCATCCACGACACCGCGGCTGGGTGACACGTCCTCTACCGAATCTCCACACACATTTTTAGAGCAACAAACACCTACTGTTGGAAATAACCATCAGCCATCCAACGGCATTCCTAAAGTGTCTTTTAATACCTTAACTCATCCCGGCAGTGGTTTGGTGTTCGACGAAGCGTCATTTCGCCGACAGTCACCAGAATCTGATGCAGTTACCTCGTCCGACGATGAGGAGCAGAAAGGTTTAGGATTTTTTCCTAAAGGCGCCGTCTCTCAGCTGTCATCGAGAAGGCCGTCTTATGCAGCAGAATTCCACACGAGACAGCGCACTTATTCCATTACTTCAGGCGGACCATTGTCTCCTACAACATCCCATCCTACAACCCCACAAGGGGACGCCACTGCCTGGGCTGCTACTGTCTCTACTGGTACAAACGTTGGGTCGGGTACCGGTCCGTCTTTGGGTCCATTTTGGGGAGGAGGTTCAATTTGGAACTCGGATCCTTCCCGGAAGAGTCCTCCTAAACAACTCAACATGGCATCACAATCCGCGAATGGCGCGCCAAACCCCAATCCTTTGTTCGTGGGTAGTGAAGCACTTCCAAGTCCAACCAGCATGCCAGTCAACAACAATGGGGAATTTCCAATCCCCATCCCACTGCAGCCCCAGTTTAGGAATTACCGATCGATGTCGTTTTCCGTAGGTCAAATGGACCTTGAAGATCAAACACGTCCCAGACTTTCACCTCCCGCCATGGTCGGTGGTTCTAGACACCCACAGCCAGGGCTTCAGCACAGGCCATCAAGGCCGAGTTTACTCTCCGGTGAACAGTTCGCTGACTCATCGAGTCCTCTACGTAGTGTTTTCGAGACCGATGATGAGGAAAATGGAAGATTTGGGGAAGGATCGCAGCCTCAGACTAGTTACTTTCAGAATGTTCCATCAGCCTTCTCCAGGGCCAAGTATGATGCTGCATCGTTTAGAGGTCGTTCCGCTTCTGCTGCTACCATACCGGTGATGCATCTTGGTATCTCGGGATTGGCGCTAGGTGGTAAGGATAGTGACCGGATAGACGAGTATGAATCGGCGTTGGCAGAAGAGGACGATCTAGATTACAACCAGTTCCAGGAACAACGGCGATTTAGTGAGGCACCACCAAGAGCTATGAGTTTGATGTATCCAGAGAACCAACGCTTGGAGAACCTGCGGCAAACCTGGCAATCTGGAGGAATGTTTGGGATTGGCGAGTCTGGAACACAAAGCAGGCGGCATTCGTTCGCGGGACTTGGTGCTGAATTCGCAGGCAGTGATTTGCTTGGGAAACGAAGTACTGGCTCTGGAGAAAATGGGAACGGCCTCGGGAGCAGAGGTAACAATTATCTGTCTCTTACAGATGTATCGCATTTTGACAATTCTCGCAAAGAATCACTTTATGTCAATGGGAGCGATCGCATTCAACCTCGCCAATCATTTTCGTCGTCGTCAAAAACGGCTGCAATGGCGTCTGCTTCGTCTGCAACACCCAACCAACATCATCTACAGCAACTTCAGGCATATCCACAAAACCCCCGAGCATCATCACCGCCTGCTCATCGTTCTTTAATGGGGATCTCTATGCACGCTCAGCCACGCAGCCAGCAACTCCTCTACTTTGTGACCTTCAAGGCATGCCGGGGTGACGTCTTTTATGTGCAAGAGGGCACAGGTTTGCGTGTACGCGTCGGCGACCTGGTGATTGTGGAGGCAGATAGAGGTACCGACCTTGGAACCGTCATTGCAGAAAATATTAGCTGGCAGCGAGCAAAAGAATTGAAAGAGCATTATGCGAAGGAACAATACAATGTTTTAATGATGTATGCCTCCCGGAGAGCGACTGCACCTGGCGCTCCTCCAGCAACTAGCGCAAGCGGTCTTAATGGAGTAAACAATCCGCCTTTTACAAATGGGAATTCTGCTACTGCCATGACGAACCATGGACAGGCGCAAACCCAAGATGGACAGGCAGCGGACTTGAAGCCTAAAATGATCAAAAGATTGGCCCAGCCCCATGAAATCCAGACACTAAGAGACAAAGAAGCGAACGAGGCTAAGGCAAAACGCGTTTGTCAACAAAAGGTTTTGGAGCACAGATTACCCATGGAAATCCTCGACGCAGAATTTCAAATGTAAGTCTCATGCAGCATACGTCAAGTGGTTGCAGCTGATTAAAATTTAAAAAGGGACTGGAAGAAGTTGACCTTCTATTATTTCGCCGACTCGTATATCAATTTCAATTCGTTGGTTACGGATCTATTCAAAGTTTATAAAACTCGTATCTGGATGTCGGCTATGAATCCTGCTTCCTTTGCTCATCCCACGGGATCCGGGATTCCACCATCTGGTGCGCTTGGACCTATTGGAGAGGCTTCTAGCGACGCTCTGCACTCACAATACGGAGGCCAGGGTCAGACATATTCCGCATATGCATCCAGCTCAACAGGCGGTATGATGAGTACCCAGCGTGGCCCCACGCAACAGAGTGCTTTACCACAGCAAGTTTCCATGACTGGATTCCCTTCCCGTCATTCTCCAACTACCGCGGACTTCATACCGCAGAGCGGCTACAACCCAGCTTATCTCAACGGCGTGTCAGGTATTCCTTCTCAGCAGAATTCGTTTGTACTTGGTGAGGGGCATGGACCTAATGGTACCAACGATATCTGGATGGGACTCCAGGGACTTTCCCTTAATTCTCACTAGACTTAAGGTAAATCTTACCCGCAGTGTGACTAGGTTACTCGTGATCCGCCACTCGCTCTATTCGTCTTCTCTTCGATTTATGCTTTTGATTCCTGTGTTTATGATTACGGATTCTATGTCCTCTTTTCAATATTCTTTCGCTCTGCGATGTGTCTTTTATACCTTTTTTTACTTATATTACATTCCTTGTGCAGCGTTTTACTAAATCATTGTTGCATGTCATTCGAGTCTAAAAGTCGGAAGCTGAGAATCGGAGTTCGTTTCGCATTTTCTTTCCTCGTTCGCCTGTTGCTGTCTGTTACTGTACAGGATGGGTTGTAGGTTCTCAGGGAACTGAAATGGCGTATACTTTTGCTATATACATCGCCATTGGTTTCTATTGGTGTTATACTCGTTTTATACCGATGAAAAGTCAGGTTTCCTATACTACAAGGTATCTATCTCTTTGGGTACGCGGCGGGTAGATGGTTGGTCTTTCTTGGGAACATGACCGGTGTCATGATTTAAGGGTAAAAGAGTCTTTATTGGGTGGAATCTTGTCTGTTTGTTACCACTTGGTACATTCTTTGTTGAGAACGCATATATTACTTCTTGCGTTTCCATTTATTGGCAGCGTGTTGCTTAGCCTACGGGGAAATTGTGAGGGTATGATAGTTATGATGTGCGCTGGTTATGGCTTTTGAGGTTAGCTGTTACTTTTGCTACTTTGCTGTCTTGCCTTTATGTAGCATCGTTTTCCTCTACGAGATCTCTGCGGTTATCTGCCCTGCTTTCTTGGGAGTCTGGTTGATTTGTTCCTTCATACTGGCGTTCTTTGTTTTTGTTCATTCGTTCCTACTATATACTCTACACTCGCTCTTTTGATACTATCCAAAGGCTGAACCCGGCTACACTAGATAGGTAATGTACTGTTGCTGCTGCTTATGGGAGATGTAATGAAGGTGGTGCTAGAGATTGTGTCCGGGTATGAATATGATGTGTTTTACTTTGCGCTCGTCCCCTGAAGTTGATGTTGCAGTTAACATCCTGTTATTCTTCTCATAACCTTGATCCAAGTACTCTGACCACCCTAAGAAATAGACAAAGTACCTACTTCTCAAATACATAGCTCTTTGTACAGAGTGGGATAGGGATCTCAGCAGCAGGGATATTGTCTATGAGACTGCGAGCGGGGCGAGACTTCTGCAGCTGCGGGACGAGACTCCGTGAGTGATGAATGATGCCACTCCAACGTGATTATCGACCGAAAGTGTGCCAACTTAGTCGTGAATAATACCTAAGTCTTTGGTTCTTTCGTTCTCAGTTGTTAATCTTCTTCCATAGAAAAATCTCGAATAAGTAGGATCATACTAAAAGGGGAAAAGGGCTAATCGGGGCAGAAAGTCGCTGTCGCTTGGGCGCGGTGCTCGGTTTTTTTCGATCAATTGCAAGTGAAAAGATGCAGGAATATCCCGATGGCCCGCTAGCTAACCATAACAGTTACTCTGATCTACTACCTGAAGCTCAACCGAAGCTCGATCAGGTCTTTCTTCAGAAGGAAGAATCACAGCTCACAGCGGCTACGATAAGCAAGTAATCATGCAGTCTCTATCGCTGGTTGGTGCAAGGTCTCATTGGGGAACTTAGCATGCGTAATTGGTCAATTCGAGTGTTGGCTCTCAACTGTTGGTGTCAATCCGTGAGGAAGGGAGGCGAACGAGCGACCCAGGCACTCCGTCAAGGCATATCGCATATTTTTCACTTCTTAATCGGTCCGCTCTCAAAGCATACATACATTTTATTTCACTAGTAATAGAAGAGGTGGTGGCGCATTTCAAGGGTTCGAGGCCTGCGTGCCTAGTGTTTACCCATTTACCGCCTATCTACCCCCATAGTAAGACACGGACGTGGATCGCAACATCTTGGGCGTTGTCACTTGCTTGCACGGCAGTAATATCTATCGAAACACATCTTTCCTGAAGTCGCAAAGTTGATACGAAAGACTGCGCTTTCTCGTGCCAGGTCTCAGCTTCTAACGGCCCTATTCTCCCGTTACTTTTCCACCATTATCGTCGTCAGTCCGATCCGCCGCTCGAGACTGCAGAAGTGTTAGAATCTCTACAGGACACCTCGCAAGACTGCCGGCTTGATCGCAAGAACATAAGAGTCGGGGTGCGTTGTGGCTCGTGGCCTTGGGGCGTAGTGGAAGAGAAATAACGACCAACTAGTGATTTTCAACTTGGAAGAAGGTTGCGCTTGGGGCATTGTTGGCAAACTAACTGTAGGCAAGTTGATCTGCATTCCGATGATAAACAAACAAATTAAATCAAAGGATGGGAGAGATCGAATGAATGAATGAGTGGGTGCTGATATTGATATTGACTATCATTAGTCGTCCTTTTATAGTTCACGATCTCTACAACTGCTTCGCTCGAGCTTCAAGTACGGTACCCGAAGACGAACTACAACAATGATCACAGCGTCCCTCGTCATAGCGGATACCAGACGACTAAAACCCAAGTCGAATCAAAAGGTGCAACCGCAGCTTCCACCTGCCTCCTCCTCCACCACCAATTCTCGGGATACCAAACCGCTCCCTTCTATTCCATCACAACCACCACCCTCGAGACCCTCCCACTGTATCGATCCAGCCCTAGCAATTGAATCCCTGCTCACCAGATCTCGGTTGTCTGCCCCTAGTTTGGCAGTAAACCCGCGCTCGCTTCTGGAAATTGGAGAGGACGAGTGGACAGGAGATTTTGTAGCAGGCGACGAGTTTCTGTCAAGCCTTTTCCAGGACGAATCAATCACATTATCATCGCCCATACCGTCATTATACGAAGCCAGCAGCAGAGTCAATAGCTCTAACAACACTGTGAGTAACAGCAGGACGACTGTGGACAAGTCGTCAGTAGACGAGCCTCCTTCTTCATCACACGGGCTAAGGCGACCGAGATTAACGGGTCAGACGTTGCTTCCACCAGGAAACTCGGCATCACCGACACACGGGTTGGGAATATCGTCTTGGAACTTTGGCAGTGGAAATTTGTCCAGCACTAGCACGAAGTCCTGGTCACGGTATGGTGAGCAACAACGGTTGACTGTAGGTTCTGGTAATGTGCGTCCAACACCGGCTCTTTAGATGCCAGTACAACTTCGGGTACCAAGTATTAGAAGTTGACTGATGTGTTCTGCAGATGTCTTCGCCGACTCAAACTACCCGCGATATCAACATTGCCGTGGTTGGTTCCGCAGGCGTGGGAAAAACGACATTCATAGAACGAGCATACGATTTGAGTGTGTCTCCCAGCCATGGCGATGTGCACTATTTGACTGTGATGGTGGACCGATCTCCTTGCAGTGTCGGCTTGGTGGAGGTGGATTTAAATAGTATCAGTTTTGAGAAGCAGCCAATGCAATGGCCACGGGTGAGTAATCGGTGGATGGATGTCGCACTCGTTGCTGGCCTAATGACGATGAAAGGTGACAGACGGTCAAAGAATCCCCTTCATTGATGGTGTTCTTCTCCTGTACGATGCAGCGGATGCCTCAAGTATCACCAAATTGCCGGAGTGCCTTGGTGAGTTACTCGTACCTGCATACGAAGAGTAATTGATGTCTGATTCTATGCTAGATGCCTTCGACAAGGCGCTGCTCCCGGTTTGTTTGGTCATAACCAAATGCGACATCCCAGAGCGACTAGCTCAAGCTGGGATATCAATAGGCGGATACGAGCAGATTCAAACTTCTGTGGCGGCACACGACAGCCAGAAGAAATGCGTGGCCGCAATATTGACCATGATATCAAGGAGGAACGGTTGGTCTCATGGATGATTCTCATATATTCTCGTTTCTCATTTACCGCCAACCCCTCCCCTTTTACGAGATTTAGTGGGGCAGTGAGTTGGCTTTTATCTGTAAATGGTGGAGGAGGTATTTGTACCACTTTCCAAATCGGCAAGCACCATGCACAGCACAGGCTGTGTTTGAGCCGGGATCGCCACGAGTTCTCCCACATGGCAGCCGCTTCCTCACCAGCCTATTTCACCCGTGTTTTTCGCCATCAGTTTACGTTATTCTGTTTTTATTTCACTGCCAAACAAGCACCTCAATGCTAACGGGTAAACGCGTCTTTCCAGAAAAAAACCCCCGATACCTTAATGGTCGTCGACGCGCGAACTCTTCGGCCGCAAACAGCCGAGCTACTTCTCCGCGTCCTTCAACTGCGGGACATAACCGCGCCAGTTCCGAGTTCTCCTCCACATTCCTAAAGGACGGGTCAGACGCAGGCTCCATACATGGTACTAGATTGCAGAGGGCGCCCGTAAGCACGGCGTTGGGTCACTCCTCAGACAACACCAGCTCGCCCCTGCCGTCCAACCCCCTATCCTCCGATACCAGAATAAACTCCGCAGTTGGGCAGGCACCGCAGATCACATTGAGCGATTCAGGCCAGACACCGTTTCTGGAGGTCGTGACGACAAGTCCTTTCAGCATGCAGCAGACGGGGGGAACATCCAGCCAAAGCTCGTTGGGTGAATCTGAAAGACGACATTCTTATATAGACACGGATGAGGACGATAGTGCATTATTCAAGGATCCGGATGATATTCCAATCCTTGAGCGCGAGAATGGTTTAGATGAGCTGGATGAGGAAGACAAGCCGATTCAAAATAGGGGATGGACGTGGGATGAATTGATAAACCGGCTGTTAAGCCAACCAATGTGTCGAAACGATGAGAACTTTGTCCTTATATTCCTTTGCTTCTACCGCAAATTTGCCGCACCACGGGACCTCCTCAGTGCGATTATCGAACGGTTCCAAGGCCTCGAAAACGAGGAGAAAATAAGAGTACATCGATTAGCATCGCAGCTCCGGTACTGCAACATTCTTCACCAATGGGTCACATCGCATCCTGGAGACTTCGCAAACCCTAAAACCCGGAAGCAATTGTTGGTATTTCTTGATGCAATCAGCAAAGACCGGAGTTTAGCTTTGCTAGCAAATGAGATGTCTAGGGTTCTCGAAGGGGGAATCGAGGACGAGGACGAGTCGTGGGGAAGAACGGACCTGGAAATGGACAGGAAATCCAGTCTTCAAAGCTTTCTGACGACGTCTTCAACGACATTTCCCGAATCTGCCCCAAAAGCATGGCTGTCACTCGACAATCCTAGCACACTTCAAGTTCCGGCGCTCAGGCCTTATGCGGATGGAAGGTCCTCGGAAACAAGTGACGGTGCCTCTACGGTGGGATCAGCTATGGGACTTGTCATCAGTAGAACTGATCCTTTGCCACCCCCTAATCCCACCGCGACCAAGGCAGGTAGTCAATTTGATCTTTTTATGGCAATTTCTGTCGCGGAGGTTGCCAATGAGCTTACGCGAATTGATTGGAATGAATTTTCGAGAATTAGGCCCCGCGACCTTGTACGGCATATTAACGTGCCGCCCGAAAGCAGGGAGAACTCTCCGAATCTTGCCTGTGTCAACAACATGATCAGTCATTTCAATCATGTTGCATATTGGGTGGCTAGTGTCATCCTGGAGAAGGCCAAACCCAAACACCGAGCGAGAGCCCTGGAGAAATTTATGGAAATCGCTTGGGTCTGCTTTACCTTTTCGAGCCCTCTGTTGTAGTACTTTTGCTGATAATTTATATTCAGACATTACGGCACCAAAATAATTACAATTCACTTGGAGCCATTATTGCCGGTATCAATGGTACCGCCGTCCACCGTTTAAGCATAACACGCGAGCTCGTTCGACCAGAAGTCCACAAGAACTTTATGCGCCTGGAGTTGTTGATGGGTACCCACAAAAGCCACAGTAAATACCGCCTGGCCTGGGACAATACAACCTCAGAGAGAATACCGTTCCTTCCATTGCACCGTCGGGACCTTGTGTCAGCAGAAGAAGGAAACCGGACTTTTCTTCAGGACGGCGAAAAGATCAACTGGAACAAATTTCAAGTCATGGGCGATGTGATGATGGTGCTTATAAGGAGTCAGGCAACTCCTTATAAAAATTTGGACGGCAATTCGACAGTGGAGACAATGATAAAAAATGCGGCTATTTCTATGAATGACGATGTATGTTGGCCTGTTCTTACTGGTGAAACGCTCTTGTTGACATTAATGGTATAGGAGTTATATGAAAGGAGTGTGCAACTAGAGAGCAATGCTTCAGCAACCTCTAGTAAGCCCAGAAGGAATTGGTTTCAACTCAAGACGACATCGACCGACCAACGCTCATGACATCATCCATCGCCGCCGGTCGCAGTTAATAATCATCGTCTTTTCCTTTTTGTTGCCTTCAGTCCATTTTCTGATCCAGTTGGAAATTCAAAATTTCAGCGGTCAAGAACGGATATTACAGGTTCTGGGTTTAAATTGTGATATCTTATGGTTCATCTTTCAGGGTCTGCCTTTTTCCTCCATTCTGTTTCTTTTGTGGTTTGAGCTGGATCTTATCATCGCTATCCTTATATCCATTTATTGCAAAGGGCGTTACATCTGGTGTTTTCTTTTCTTTTTATTACAAGGTTAGTCAGTTGTGAAGGTTGGGGGCTTTAAGATAGGGGGTCTTAGTCGGGAGTAGATGGCCGGTATATACTGATTTATTCCGCTAACTACGTGGTGCTACATACTGCTCTCAAGTTTGTGACCATATCATACTTCGTCCCAATCTTGAAATATACTTAAGTACTCACGTAGATATCAGGTAAATATGCACAGACGGACACAGCAGCCTGATTCAGAGAATAGACCGTCGAATTAAGCTTTCGGCTTGACGGGACCGCTTTCGTGCGTGCTGAAGATGTATTGGTCCCTTATTGACCGGACGGGTTAGAAGGTAGAGGAGGGATCCGCAATAGATCTGATGTTATTTGTGGGGCCTAATTCCATACATTCCCGCGTTTAAACACCGTGGCTATCTGTTAACAAAAACGAAACGACGGGTCACAGCATTTAAACTCGAGGCCAATGCAATGGACAGTCGCAGACAAGGTACCGCTAAAGGCCAGTAGCCGGTGACTTTTAAGTGTAGGGTTATTTAGTACTATTCGGTGGGTACCGAGCTCATTAGACTCAGCCTTGGCTACTTAGTATGGCTTGTGGAGAAGCGATCTATCATGGACAAACACTCCCCTGCAAAGGTATGTCCACATGGAATTCTCTGGTCTCAGTTGTGAGGTATAGCCCGGTCAAACAGGTATTTAGTTGGCAGTACCCCTTGTCTTTGATGGAGCTGTTTACTCGACTGTCCACGGAGCCAAGCCCATCATCTACAACAATAATATGAACGCTTCTATGATTCATGTAAGTCGCCACCCCGCCGTCCATGGATTAGAGCTACGGGTTGTAAGTACTACTTTACTGAAAATTGGGAAAAGATCGGTACACTACCATCAACAAAGTCCTTGCCCGTCGAAACGCGCAGTCGTAAACACTTTCTAAAACCCGGTGACAAATACCAACTCCAATATCATCATATTCCACGTTCCGCCGCGTTGGACTTTACTTACACACTCAAAACGGAAGCCAACGCATAAACCCTCACGCCCGGCCGTGAAACATGTCGAAACCGTATCGTACGAGGCGCATGTAACACAGGCTTCACTGGACGGTGCCCAGACCAAGGGGTTGAAAGAAGCCATCAGGGCAACTAAAATGAGAAGAGAGCCACTGCTTAGGAAGAAGCTTGTGGATGAACGCTGGGAAACTACTCGACAAAGCTGTACTTTATTGGATAAACTTGACCTCGTGGACCACAGAATAGCATTGGAGGTATCCTCGAATTCGTACAACAGACCCGATTGGACAGAGCAAGATGAGTGTCGAGTTGAAGGATCATCTGCATCATTTGCGAGATCAATCGTGCCATTTCTCACAAAGCCCGGTAGTATGTTCAGTATTCGGCACAGATTGCCGGAGTCTATGCCATTCCAACTGGACACAACCCACATAACGGAAGATAGCGCTTCTTCCGTTTGTTCAAGGGATGGTCGTGGTTCCGTTTGTAGATGGAACTGTGTGTTTCATCTAACGGTGATCACCATAGATCGGTGAGATTGGCTTTCAGGGAACACAGGTGTCTGATCGGATGGATATAGCAGTAGTGTGTATTTTCCTTTGTATCACGATAATGCCAACTGGTTGTGATAAAATTAGTTTGTATATTTGCAATCGTCATGTGCCCATGGGGCTCAGCGTCTGGAGGCGATATCACCACTACAAGAAATCCAAACGTAAAGTGCCATCAGCTTGACCCGTCGTAAAACCACTGCCCTCTTCAAATTACCTGAGCCTAGCCGTGAAGCACCCCATCAACTTCGCTGTCAATCTTCTCGGGAAGTGCAGCACTTCTCAAGGCTCTTCGCATTCCTTTTCCGGAATTCTTGACCGCATCTGCCCAAGACTCCTGTTGCTGCTGAATTTTAGAAGACACCTGCTTTCCATTGAGTTTTTCCTTCTCTATGAGCGCCTTATCCATAGCCTTCTTCGATTCATCTTTGAGTTTGCACAGAGCCTCCATAGCGTCTTGTGCATCGTACCCCCATTGTTGTCCTACGGCAAGGTCGTAGCATAGAGTGGAACGAAGTTCATTTTGAATTGGTTTGTGAATGTTGATGAGATTTTGGACCATGCCCATCAATGAAGCTCCGTAAATTGCAAGTGGATTTTGCTCAACCAATGAGTTAACATCACCACTTGCGGAATCGATGGCGGCTTCAAAGAGAGAAGAAAGTGTTTGGTCGGATTGGTTGGAGAACTTGGTTCTAGATCAACAGTCAACATCTAATCCACCGGTGGTGAAAAGGAATATCCCACATGCTCTCCCTCTGTTTCTTTAAAGAATTGATGGCATTCTGCTCTTGGACTTTGGTCTGGTGGTTGAATTTATCCCCGTACTGCTTGGGATTAGACACTGCGGATTTCTTCAACTCTTTCACTGATAGGAGGGTTAGTAGCCTGTTCTCTGCATTGGGACACCCTGCATGCCTTTCTTTTCAAAGATTTCTCTGAGAAGCAATCTGTTAGAAACATCCCAGATGAGATATAGTAGGTACAAACAAGGACTGCGAGGTAATTGTCTCTGTTTCATCCTTATCGCCCTCGCCGGATTGCTCATAGTAGTCATCATCACTGCAAGCCTTGGCGCTGGCAATTTTACTCTTGTGAGCCTTCTGGGCTGGCTTGAGAATCCTTCCTTCGATTTTGCAAAGCTGCCGTTAGCTGATGATATTAAGCCTCCCAATTGAAGATGGCAACCTGTGCGTGTTGATCTGGTAATAGGGAGTCTAGGCATGGTTGCGTAAATTATGAGAGTGAGGTTTAGTGGTTTATTTTTAACAAGGCTGCATATGAAGAGTGAGTGAAGGTGAAAGGAAGCTATAGGAATGCAGGTTACACACGCACTGCGGATAAACCTAGATATTCTGCAGTAACGATGACGTCACTTCCGTCGGCTATAATGTACCTCTCCCCGCACCCCGCCCCAGCACAGATGTTTTCTTGAAGTGTTGGTTTTAATCATTGAAAACACGTAGGTACTCTACAATGCTCCAAACCCCTCAGTTTAGAGTGAACTACAGAGGTGCCAACGTCGTAGGATGCGACCCAATTGGACATCAATTGTGGATGAACAGACGCAGTCGGTTTCGTTATCTGCAGATGGCGTTTTTGATGGGCCCAGACTGCCATGTCCAATCTAAGTCCAGACTAGTAGAGTTGTTTCCCAGCACTGACGTGGAGTCGGGGACGCTTGCAAATACAGGCTGCAGATACTTTATCGAGTAGTTACGGATATGTAATTCGCCGTCTTAGTACGTACCTATCAGCCCCACCTAGGTCCTGTTATATCAACAGTGAGTTTCGTTTCTCTTTTCTTCTACTCCTCACTCACGACAACATCCTTTATCGACTTTGAGATCTTCTACCGATTGCAGTCATGGTGAAGCACGGCAATCACGAATATCTCTGCAGTGAAGAGAAACGGCTGAAAGAGGACAAGGAGCGCAAGAAGTATTGGAAGAAATGGGGCCCCTACCTGAGCGAGTGAGTATCCTTTTGTACACTATCAACTGCTGCAACTAGATTTGACAAGTAAGCACAGACGACAGTGGGGAACGGTGAGGGAGGATTACTCGTGAGTTGACCCTTCGGTGTGATACGACCCAATTATTTTCTGACGACCAAACAGATCCAATGGAGACGCTTGGGAGCGTACGTTTATCTGCATGCCCATTGAGTTTAATCGTCAAATGATATTGATTGTTCTTGTGTGTACAGACTTCTCATTCGACCAAGCTAAATCGCGTACCTATCGATGGGGAGAAGACGGAATTGCTGGTGTTTCCGATACTCACGCCCTTCAGTGTATCAGTTTTGCATTCTGGAACGAGAAAGAGTAGGTTTTTGTCATTTACTGATAGCTTCGAGAGATAATGCTGACGGATACAGTGACATACTCAAAGAGCGCCTGTTTGGACTTGGGAACCCCGAAGGAAACCATGGGGAGTCTGTTAAAGAGATTCATTACTACCTCGACAACACACCTACCCACAGTTACATGAAGTACCTATACAAATACCCTCAGAAGAAATTTCCCTACGAAGATATACGGCAGGAAAACAAAGCTCGCAGTAGAGATGTGCCGGAATACAATATCATTGATACTGGCGTCTTCGAGTAAGTGTCCTGTTGCCGAATTTACTCCTTCTGACAATGTTTAGTGAGGACCGTTACTGGGATATCATCATCGAGATAGCGAAAGATACGGACGACGAAGAGGAAATGCTTTTCCGTGTAACTGCATACAATCGCGGTCCAGAGGCAGCACCTTTGCATATCATCCCACAGGTCACCTTCAGGAATACTTGGGTATGGGGCCATCAGACACCAGACAAAAAGCCCAGCATCTCAGCTCAGGATGAGTTCGTTGCTAGAACGAAACACTGGATGCTCGGCGAACGAGTTATCCAACTTTCGCCATCCCCAGGAGTGACTGCAGAATCTTCGGACGTCATCCCGACAATGCTATTTACCGACAACGATACAAACCTACACGGGCTTTATGGTGTTAAGAACCAGACCAAATATGTCAAGGATGCCTTCCACCGTTATATTATTGAGGATGAGAAGGATGCTGTCAACCCAGCAAAAACAGGGACAAAAGCAGCGGCGTGGTATGCATTCGACGAGGAAGATGGAGTACCTCCAGGTGGCTGTGCAGTTGTTCGTTTTAAGCTTTCTAAGGAGGTTGAAACCCGCACGTTCACAGACGCACGCGGTGCTTGCCAATCAGAAATTGGCATCGATGAAGAGATATTTGATGACATGTTCGAGCTCCGACGCTACGAGGCGGATGAATTCTACTATCGTATCTCGCCTCTCCCTATGACCGATGATCTCAGAAATATCCAAAGACAGGCATTTGCCGGCATGCTCTGGACCAAGCAATTTTACCACATGATTTGGGATCAGTGGGCCAACGGCGACCCCAACCAACCTCCACCGCCTCCTGAACGGAAGAGGATCCGTAATGATAAATGGAGACACATGTATCTGGACGATATTCTCAGTATGCCAGACTGCTGGGAATATCCTTTCTTTGCCGCTTGGGATACCGCCTTTCACTGTATTCCGCTTGCTATGATAGACCCTGAGTTTGCAAAGAAGCAATTGGATGTACTGACACGGGAGTGGTATATGCACCCAAATGGGCAAATCCCTGCATATGAATGGAATTATGGAGACGTGAATCCCCCAGTTCACGCTTGGGCTACCTTCAGGATCTTTAAAATTGAGCGGAAGATGTACGGCCGTGAGGATCTTGATTTCCTGGAGCGTGTTTTCCAGAAGCTCTTGTTGAATTTCACTTGGTGAGTTGCTTTCCACCCATAGCTACGGTAATGTTATAAGGCTAACCTTTCAGGTGGGTGAACCGTAAGGACTCGGATGGAAAGAACGTTTTCGAAGGCGGGTTTCTTGGCCTCGACAATATTGGTGTGTTCAATCGGTCCGAGGCACTTCCTACTGGCGGTGTACTAGAGCAAGCCGATTCAACTGGATGGATGGCGTTTTATTCGCTGAACATGTTGAACATCGCTCTTGAATTGGCAAAGCATCGTCGGACATACGAAGACATTGCTAGCAAATTCTTCGAGCACTTTTTGTTCATCAGTGATGCCATGACATACCGTGATGGGGACAAAGAAAACAGTTTATGGAACGACGATGATGGGTTCGTTTCTCCTCTGGCTCCGTATCCACTCACTGCTGATAAACTAAACTAGCTTTTATTACGATGCAATCTCGCATGGCGGCCCTACATCACAACAGATGCCTGTGAAATCGCTTGTCGGATTGATTCCACTCTTCGCTGTTCTTACTCTCGAACCAGAAACTCTTAAGAAATTTTCAAGCTTCACAAAGAGGATGGACTGGTTTATCGACAACAGAACCGACGTTGCGGAGAGAAACATTGCGAGTATGAAGAGGCGTGGGAAGGGCGACAGATTGTTACTTGCACTCGTCAGTAGAGACAAACTCAAAAGGATTTTGGAGAAAATGTTGGATGAAGACGAATTCTTGAGTCCATACGGAATCCGATCGCTTTCGAAGTACCATGAGAAGCATCCGTACTTGATGAACGTTGACGGAGTTGAATTCAAAGTCGATTATGTACCTGGCGACTCCAACAGCTCGATTTTCGGTGGGAATAGCAACTGGCGTGGGGTAAGCAGTTCAAATCTTTGATTCGGCTTTTCTTGGATGGTTAACATTATTTCTGCAATAGCCTATCTGGCTCTGCGTCAATTTTCTTCTAATTGAATCGCTCCTACGGTTCCATATGTTTTACGGAAACAAGTTCAAGGTGGAATGCCCTACTGGTTCCGGTGATATGATGCATCTGGGCCAAGTGGCCGAAGAACTTCAGCATCGCCTGCAGCACATTTTTGCTAGAGATGACTTCGGTCGCCGTGCTTGCAACGCCAGAAGCGACATGCTCGACCATGATCTTAACTGGCGCGATCACGTCTTTTTCCACGAATTTTTCCACGGAGATGATGGAAGAGGTCTTGGAGCTTCACATCAGACTGGTTGGACTGGTCTCATAGCCAAGATGATCCATGACTCAGGTGTGAACTGCCGGCTTCCGCATACCCCGCGAACACCAGGTGCAGCTGCCAATCACTATTTTGATGACATCTTCTCTCGTGTGCCGAAGAAACCTCAACCCTTCCTGGGAAGACGCCACAGTACCAGAAGTATCGGTGACTTGGAGGAAGAGGAAGAGGAAGATCGGAAGGCTAGGGAACAGGATGATGAGGAGGTTTTGGAATATGTCAATCACCGCCTGAAGAGAGTGATGAGTATCAGTGGTTCAAGTGTTGTGAGTGACCCTGGAGTCGATTTCGACACTGATTTCGAGGAACAATTGGATGAGGCCTAGAAGGTCTCTTCTGATGGTGTGGAGCGTTCTGAGGGTCGTCGATGCGAGGGTTTCCTAGGTAATTAGACACGTAGTAAAAGTTGTTTATTCCGAGTTGCCATTTGAATCATGTTTGCAGAGTTGCCTGCTAAATCATCGCTCAAGCAACCCGTAACCGTTAAGCCCTGATCGAATAAATGCCCATGACGTTCATATACTTATCTGCCTCGAAATGCCAAGGTTACATACATTGCAAGTTTGTGCTTCCGAGTGCAATAGAGAACTAGTAGAAGGACCACAACCTCAAATACTCCTCAAAAAGAGAACCTGTCAAACCAAAAATCAATGCCAGCCTATGAAGAAGATAACCAGCAACTCAAAAACCCGTTCTTCTCTTTTTCTGCTTCCTCCCTCCATGTTTCCCTTTCTCAACTTGGCTCATTGTCATTCCACCTTGGTTCTTACTCTGACTCTGTGACATTTGCTGAGATCTCATCAGTCCATCTCCCAGCGGCGGCGGCTGACTTCCACCAAAAACACCAGCCAGTCCGACACCATCACCACAAGTGGCCCGATTAATCCCTCCTAGCCGTTGCTTCTCTTTCCTGAACTTCCTACGATCACGCCTATACCTTGGTACCCCTTCTTCCGGATCCACGAAGAACTCGAATTCCGACGGGTTTTCTCCCACTTTCCAACTGTCCAGGACGTGGCCCAAGTCCTCCGGGAGTTGGATACGAGTCTGGACATGGGCATAGGCACGGATTCGTTGGAGGGGCTCGTTCTTGGCGTCTTTGTTACTGTTGCTGCTATCGGGTTGGTCTTGAGAATGCGAAAAATCGGGGGGAGGGGTGATTGGAGCAAATTGGGAAGCTTGTGGAGGAGCGAGCTGTTCAAGGGTGGGCTTCACGTTTACTCCTATGCTCGCAAGCAAAACTTCGGTAGCAATGAGGCGGGAGAGCCGTTCTCGGCGTAGGCGGACGCGGCCGGGTATGTTTTCTGGAAGTGATGCAACGCGGGTGTTGACTAGGTTGTCGTATAAAGTTTGTACCGAAAACTCGGACGAGTCGTTTGGTACCAGAAGAGATCGGAAGAAGCTTTCAGGTATGAGGGATTTGGTTTCGTATGCATCGTTGACCCGAGTCGAGTCGAGTAGTGTTTCTATCCCGGTTTCCAGATTGGACAATTTGTCGAATAGTAAAGACGGCGCCCGAACATCGAGTCTGGTTGGTTAATTGAGAGGATCGGGACTTTAAATCCTGATTAAGACACTTACAGTGATGATATTCCAAGATTTCCACGTTCAACTCGATCCATTAAAAGTTCGGCGAGCCTGGCACAATAGCCTATAATCGAGTTTGTTGCATCGCCGTCCTGCACGGTATGAAGTTCCTCTTCTCCCTCTTGATATGCAGCGTCATAGAGCTCAAATAGATTCATCCGTCGGTGGCTTCCAGACCCATCGGACTTCCAGATGTGTCGATCGCCTGTTGGAGGCAATGCCTCACTATATGGAGGTTCCTTATCGACATCATCGTCTGAATCCACGACAAACACGGAGGTCCTATGAGCCAGTTGTAGTTCATTATTATCTTTGGTGCTGTATATACGTCGAGAAACTCTCATCTCTTTATCGATTGAAAATCCCACGAAGAAATTCACATCTTGGCCATTGAATGAGCTTTGAGGGTCATCAGAAACCTCTGCATTTCGAAGAGAACACGGTAGAATGGACATGCTGCTTGCAGACTTAGGTAGGTCCTCGTGAGCCAGGGGGGATGATAGCATGAAAGGATCGCCCAATACAGCTGGATCCCGCCACGATGAAAACTGATAGCATGTAGTCATAGAGGTCATTCGTGACCCAATTACGGCAGTTGTAACTGCATGCGTCAACAGTCTTCACGATATGGGTAAAACATAGAACCGTACCATCCTCTGAGCGAAAGAGATCCAGGTACATTGATACATCGTCACGATGCCGTCCATGCGGCCAGCTAAGCAGGGCACGTCCTGGCTGTCTAACATCTACCTGTGAGATGTGTGATGAATTGAGGACGAAGGCAACGTGGCCATCATCTATAGGCGGCCCTTTCTGAAGGTCAAGGATCCAGCTGCGGTCTCGATCGACGGGTAGAGCAATGCTGGAGGCCGAAGTGTTAGCCTAACTTGGTCAGCTGGATCCAGACATGCAGTACTCTGATAGAATATCACCCGTATATCGAAAAGGGCCGCAGTGTGCCGATCACAAGTCATAACAGTATTTAAATCCCCACCCCACGTTATTCTCCCCCATCCATTTCCCTTCTGTTCGTCACCAGTAATCATCCGACCTCCGGCTACGCAGTTTAACTTCATACCGAAGTTTTTTCGAGACGCTTCGTAGGAACCTTCAAGATCTAACACCCGCCAATCGCCCTGATGGTCGATTATACCGAATTGCTTGTCGTACCACGGGTTGAAAGCTACATCTGCATGCTCGACTGTACCATCAGAGCCAAAAGGTATGTGCGTAACCAGGGGCTGCAGTGAGAGTCGACTTGAAGCCCCTTTCAACCGGGCGATGGCTCTATATATTCTAGTATAACCAGACGTCCGCACGGCAAGCCGAGCTATTACCAAGTCAGCAGGCTGACATTCACTTATTGCTGATTGCAAGCAGACAGTTTGGACTATCGTCATGGTATGGGTTCCGAGCAAAGCATATTTGGCGTATGGGAGATTGAAGATGATGTAGAGATGTGGAGCGGGGTTTAATATATGGGATCGATAATTGCCGGCCGTCTGTTCCCTCAAAGGTGCGTTCTTCACTGTCCATTTTAGCTAGCACTAACACATCCAAAGCGTGTTAGTTCTATTCACTATTCGCTTAGTTCTTGCAGGAGAGTACCTAGGTCAGAACCTGTCTGGCCGCTGGCGAATGCCGTGACTTTAATGCGATTATTGTGACGTGATTTATCTGTTGCCCACCCAAATGCCATAAGACGGCCGGTGGCTGGGTCTAAAACATTGGTATTGGCTGCGAGGAGCTGCGACTCTTCGAAGTAGTTATCAATCCACTCCAGGGCAGGACCCATTTCTGGGGCATCTTGTGTCTATCACGGCCATCAATTAACCCATACAGTCGATTGGGCAGTCTCACACATCAAGAATGCTTACCAGACATCGAGCCCACCACTTCTTTGAGTTTGTGCGGGTAGAGGCAGCAGGGTCATCCAGCAGCAGCGAGCGACCAAAGATAGTCTCTGGGTTGGTAACGGGAAAGAGGCGGAATCCTCGGTTGCGTTGACGTTGGAATTGCCATTGGCGAGTATGCGGGTTGTAGGTTGTGCAGTTCATGTGACAGGTACTACTTGGGATCAAACAGAACTTGAGAAGTGCAGTATGTGATATACTATGATAGGGGTGAGTGTCGTGCAATAGCTGGGCTGCTGATGTCTTGCAGATTACAGTGCGACGCCAGCGGGATGTTCAAAGCAGTCGTGTTGTAATATGGCAGAAGTACCTAGGTAGCAATGGGCATTGCTAAATCCACTATGAATAGTAGCGTATAGAGACTCGTTACTTATTGATCAATTGTTTGATCCTATTTAGAGTAGAAAAACTCTCAGACATTCTGCAATTTATTATCCCACGTTTCAGCCACCACAGGTGGCGGAATTTCCGAAACTGCAACCCTGACTGGCCTCGAATCAGGCTCTCAATTGCACTAAGATGAAAATGGAAGTGACAAAAAGGGAATAGTGTGGTGAGGGAAGAAAGTTGTGAGAGAGAGCCTGGAGACCTCG
>Ga0307512_10001235_pt1 | contig 36930 bp, 36 predicted proteins | sample 14_EM_MG_FD_200267 | JGI IMG/M metagenome (GOLD analysis project Ga0307512, IMG submission 200267) | Populus trichocarpa ectomycorrhiza microbial communities from riparian zone in the Pacific Northwest, United States - 14_EM | ecosystem: Host-associated > Plants > Roots > Unclassified | place...
CACATCCTGAAAATGAGCGTCAACAGAGCGTCAACAGAGCGTCAACAGAGCGTCAACAGAGCGTCAACAGAGCGTCAACAGAGCGTCAACAGAGCGTCAACGATATTTGGTCTTGCATCTTAGGTAATATGAGTGGTGCCTGATGACACGCATCCATAAGAAGGACGTGGCAGCCTGTATAGGCAGATATGTACAGGATATTGTAGCCACATCCTCCGGGACAGTAACAACTTATTTCATTCACAGAGCTACCACTAAGCATTTTGAGCCTTGTAGTGTATAATGACAGTCATAACGATGAATATAGACAATAACCGCCACATCGCGCTGTGATTAACCATGATGGAAGGCCACAAATCGTTGACACTCTGTTGACACTCATTTTGATGATGGCGCAGGAAGCGTTTCACTTTCACTTTTGCCTATAAAGGCAGCCAATAATCAGTTTATGACAATGTGCAACCTGTCGCCCCGCAGAGTACCCATGATACCTGACCAACAATCATTGACGCTCCATTGACGCTCATTTTCATGATGGGGCAGGGAGGGTATTGCAATCTGTTTTGCCTATAAACAGAGCCAATAATGCCTATATGACAGACTACAACCTATCGGAGGCGTGATTTCCCAGGACGCATGACCGAAAATTGTTGACGCTCTGTTGATGCTCATTTTCATGATGGGGCAGGGAGGGTATTGCAATCTGTATTGCCTATAAAGGCAGCCAATGATGCCTTTAAGACTGACTACAACCTATCGGAGGCGTGATGTCCCAGGACGCATACCCAAAAATCGTTGACGCTCCGTTGACGCTCATTTTCATGATGGGGCAGGGCAGGTATTGCAATCTGTTTGCCTATAAAGAGAGCCAATAATGCCTTTATGACTGACTACAACCTATCGGAGGCGTGATTTCCCAGGACGCATGACCAAACATTGTTGAGATTCCATTGACACTCATTTTCATGATGGGGCAGGGAGGGTATTGCAATCTGTTTTGGGTATAAAGGCAGCCCAAAATTCCTTTATGACTAACTACAACCTATCGGAGGTGTGATTTCCCAGGACGCATGACCATCAATTGTTGACGCTCCGTTGACGCTCATTTTGCTATGGCTGTATCCACAATATGCAATCATTTAATTTGGCACAGTCCATCATTCAGATTGTTTTGGCTGCCTTTCTGGCATTATTATTTACTTTCTTCTTGATCACTACGTTGTTCTTTAATAATACATAGATATATATAATAATAATCTCCAAAATCCCGTGTCTTTCGCTCAATGCTGGTCACCAGTTGCAGGATCGATCAATCCGCTGCTCTTGTCTACAAAATGAATGTTAGCGGCATTACCACACCACAGAGAGTGTACTAACCTTCATCAGTCAGCATATCGGGATCAAAATCGGTATCGTGCTTGGTATCCTCATCATCGAAAGATTCCGCACAGGTGCAGAGCTGTATGCGAATGGGTATATCCGGCCGGCAAATTGACGATTTGAGCAGGTTTAGCTCCGGAAGTATTACCAGTTGGGTGGGGTGGCATCCCGGTCAGTGGTGGAGTTGGCTCTGGAGTCGGCTCACTGCATCGGTCGGGTGGAGGTGCACCTGTTCCTTTGCATCGCCAGCGAGTGTGCGGATTCTTCGCGGTGCCATTTTGGCAAAGAAGGCTGGCAGACATTTGGTTTTGACGAAGCATGGCCGGCTGTCTTCGTATCGCAGCCTTCACCTGGTTATGCCCAGGAAACTCAACACCTGGCTTCTTCTCTTTTCGCACCTCGGCGCGTGGTTTCTTGATCAGGAATTTCGTTTCCTCTATTGTGGCGCGCGAAAAGCCTTCTGGAGCCATTTTGGCCATATTGAATGGCAGGCGCATGTCGGACTGTTCCAGCTGTACCCAACCTCCTTGCCTTGCCATAGTTGCAGACATGTTGAAAACCTACAAGATATTCGATGCTGCTTCTAACAATGAGATTTGGCTGTTACCTCTACCATATACGCTTCCGTAGCCTCGTCTAAGGTGATTAAAGCCTGCTTCGTCCACTCACGGGGATGGTTATCAGGAAATTCATCTGCGAAAATCCCAGAGCTGACAGCATCATGATGTTCGATTTGGCGGACTGTGCGGAAAAATGCCTTCGTCGTCAATGGAGGTTTCCCGTTACGGGCAGCGATAAATTCGTAACTTAGCTCTCTACGGGCACCCACTGTACGTTATATGGTTAAATATCCGCCCTTTGCCTCGATATCGATATACTCACATCCAACTGCATGCTGCTTCTGATTTTTGCTGCTTCCAGTCTTGCAGACAATGTTTGAATGGGCATCCTGGGTCATATGTTTGGTGGCTGCATTGGAAGCGTCGTGGTGAACTCACTTGTGTCTGCGCTCTTGTTGTGTGCCAAGAATGTCCGTATTTGATGTAGCACCTGCCAATCGGCCGGTATTCGATCTGCTCTCACCTGGCAGAGGTGGTTGTGTATCCATGATGTGCTGGTTTGGAATAAAAGAGGAAGATGATAACGAGAGGAAGTGGGAAGCCCTGAGGACTATATAGTCAGCCTCTTGCCAGAATGAAATAAGTAGCAGCCAACATGATCGTTATGCTCAAGAAGAATCCTACTGAGTATGGCTGCAAGTTGCAGGGGTTTCCCACCGCCCTGCAATTTGCAAAAAGTTGGTTTGATGTTGTTTGTCTGGTAACAGGGATACACTGCAGTTTACGACCGCCGGATCCGCCTAATTGCTAGATAGTAATAGGATGTTGTTCGAGGGAAAGGATGTCTGCTGATGTTTGTCTCAACTGATCCCCGGGATATGACACAAAAATGACGCTAACAATCATGTCATGTTGTACGGTTAGCGTCACTCTTCCTGATTTATTGACATTCAAGCGGGAGATTTTGCTTTGTTCAAGATGAGTAAACGTACCAACTTTGACATAAAAGACGCAGCTTGCCTCCATATTGTCCATAACTTGCGACATCCAACATCTCACCCAACACCAAAGTCCACGCAAACTACAATTGCCAATGCTCCAAAAATGAACTTTTTGCCACTTCCGGCGGGCAGATATGGCAAATGACAAAGCGGTCAACCCAACGACGTCATCATGGGAATGATGGCAAGAGCGGCCTCGAAGCAGAGAGAGTCCGAGCACTTGGGGCATTGCGCAGCTTGAGATCCAAAAAGAAGCTTGCGGCGGAGAAACGACGAGAATCGCACTTCTTATGCAATGAAGAGAAAGAGAAATGGATTTAGGTTTGTGTTTAGAGAGAAACCGCTGGGGCAAGAAAGCGAGTTGGAGACGCAGCGGCAGCGGTTCAGCAGGAGCAGGATGATATGACGAATGCTGGAATCGCGCGATGGACGTCCAGAGAGCTCGAAAAGCGGTTTGAGGAGATGCTGGTTGCTATCAGAGACAGTCTGAGTGATCTTGCAAGTTCCAACGATGGGGAGGATGGGGAAGATGATGACGATGAAGAGACTGACCAGGGCAAGCTGAGCGAAGATGACAAACCCAGATGGGTGATGAGCACAATCATCAAAACGGTACAGCAGCGCATGGAGAGTTTTCAGCAGGAGCAGATGAAGCTCAACGAATTGACTCAACCGGGCTGGGAGGATTCAGCGGACTACCTCCGTGAACGAGAGAAGAAGCACGGCACATTTGAATTGAGGGTTCCCACAGTCGTTTAGCCGCAAACAAAAGATGACACTCTGTCACCTCCACTGACAGCATTTGGAGAGCATATGGGGAGTCTCGACATTGTCCCCGGAATATCGCAAAGGCCGTGAGGGATTTCTTGACCAGGATGTAGTCCAATCAGGCTTTGTTCGGTGAATCCGCAGTCAAAATCGAGCATACCAAGCGGTGAGCCAGCTGCAGAGCCTGATTCGTCAACATTGCTGAAAGCGAAGCCTGTTGAATCAGTAAGCTCTGTTGAACCAGTAATCATCTACCCCTGCATATAGCATCCAGCTAATTACCATATAGATATTGGATTCCGACGAAGAGATGGTGACGGCTCCTACGTCTGCAGAAGAATGGATATGCAAACTGTTATTTTTGACATCCGATCGCTGTGAAAAGTGAGTTGTTTACCACTTTCGCTACGTGTCAGCCTTTTCTTGATTTCAGTGACCACATTGTGAGACATGATAATTCGACTGTCGATGTGCAAGGGTCGAACGCACCATGTGAAAGTTCTAGAATCCAAATCGCACTTTAAACAGGCCAAAACATATGGTTTCTTTCTGCAAGTGACTGATAAGTGACAAAGCAACAGCAATATTAGTGGCGAAATGTGCTAACAAAATTTAGGTGAGTGATGTCACAGGTGTCATAGAGAGAGCGGTCAGTGCGCATGACGAATCGATCTGAACGACTACCGTCCTGCTAAATTCATCCATGGATCCAACTGCATAACTCTCCGCACAGACCTGGTGCACACGGTTGAGATATTTGAAATTGCGTGTGGTACGTCATGGAAATCAAGGAGACGGAGCTGGATAAGGAATGGTTAGGAAGTCGAGCTATATTTACCGACAACTAGTGAAATGATCTACATGCCGTCAATTGCTGGCCGAAAGCGCGGGAATGTGATAGGGCCATGTCATTTCTAAATCAGATAGCATAGATAGCAGTTGATCAGAAATTGAGAGGTAACAAAACTCCTGGATGCAAACGATAATACATACATACGCAATACTGGAGGTCAATAATGAGTATATGATTCGTTGAATTCAATTATTGAGTGTACAAAGGCTGTTTCGATGTGATTCATGTGAGCGTCAACAGAGTGTGACCGATTTTGAGTCTAACACATTCAGCAATCAATAGGCTGCATTGTCATATCCTTCCAAAGCAGATGTATAGGTCGGCGTTATTGCGAAAAAGGTCAATGAGACGCTCGTTGCCACATCCCAACAATGAGTGTCAACGCAGTGTCAATGATTTTTGGCATTGCGTTATGAAACATCCAGTAGGCTGTGCAGTTACAGTACGTCATCATCGAACTATCGGCCGCGTATCTATGGAACAATGGTGGTGGCAACATTTCTACTATGTCCTAACAATGAGCGTCAACAGAGCGTCAATGACATTTGGCCTTGTATCATGGAAAATCCTAGGGCTGTGCGGCGACATTGAGCCATAATCAGATTATCGGCTTCCTTCTTAGGCAACAACGGTGGCTAGGACATCGCGACTATGTCCTAACAATGATCGTCAACGGAATGTCAATGACTTTTGGCCTTGTATCATGGAAAATCCTAGGGCTGTGCAGCAACATTAACCCGTAATCTGATTATCGGCTGCCTTTCTAGGCAACACCGGTTGCTACAACATCGAAACTATGTCCTAAAAATGAGCATCAATGGAGCGTCAATGATATTGGGCCATGCATTCTGGAAAATCCGAGGGCAGTGCAGAGACATCAACTCATACTCGGTCAATTGGCCGTCTTTCTAGGCAAAAATGCTTTCGACAACATCGTCACCATGCCCTGAAAATGAGCGCCAACGGAGCGTCAACAATTTTAGGCCTTCCATATTGGCAAATCACGGGGCTATGCGACCACAATGATAGATATTCATGCTATTAGCGGCCTTTCTAGGCAAATATGCTTACGACAAGATCGTAACCATGACCCAATATGAGCGTTAACGGAGCGTCAACACTTTGTGCACTGGCATCTTGGATAATCTAATCAGAATGGAACGCAGATGAACCACAACCAACCTATCGGCAGCCTTTATTGGCAAAAATGCAAGTGACGATATCGCGTCAGCCTCCTACAATTCAGCGCCCACGGTGTGTCAAGGCTCCGAACGCTACACAGCAATGAACTGCATTATGCTGTTCCTAAATGAAGTTTTATGCGGTCAGTCGTTGCAATCTGTCCTTGTATTCAACTTCACACATATGCATGCAATGTCTTACTGATCAGATTATCTTCCTTGTAGCTGTAGAGTCAATATTGAAGAACCTGCGGTCTGCTTTACGGTATCGTTATTTTCGGCAGTCTCTTGAGTTGGAATACCCAAAATCCTAATTTCTACCGCCATGTCGGATACACAATCTTTGAACATCTCATTGCTCGAGGTTATGATCTCTTCCAAAATTGAACGTGACTTTATTCGTAATTTGAGCCACCTTACTTTATTCGTAATTTGAGCCACCTTACATTGCTAATCATCTTCGATGCGTGGTGGGCTTCAATGATTGAAGGCTTGAAGTGGCCTATTGTTTGGAATAGTTCTAGACATGCGCCGTCGTGGCGATTCTATTTACACTGCGGAATTGACGAGACCGGCAGCCCTGGCATCATTTGTATCATTTGTTGTCAAGTTCTTCGCCATGCATCAGAACATGGGACCAGCTCAGTGGGGAAACACTTGCTGCAGAAGCTCACATCGCAAAGGTGAACGAATTAACAGAGTCAGAGGTCACTGAATTGACTAGTTCGACGGGGGCTAAATCAGCTTTGGCCAACCTGAAGAGGCTAGTAAGTCGAGGAATCGCAATTGTAAGTTTGCAGAAGATAATCAGATTTGTTATCCAGTTTAATCCATATTGATCGAAATGACAGACAAAACGTTCCAAACTGGCAGCTAAGGACTTTCAAACTTCCGAATTTCATCAATACACGGGGAATCGCTACCTCATGTCAGGATTTGTTTCGTCACTCATTCCATTGAACGCTATATCAAGTCTGGAGCTACAATGGTCATAAAAGGCATTATGCGACAATCCAGTCCTACTGTCCTCTACGACCTTTTGCAACATTTGCCGGAGGGAATATGCACTGACTCTGGATGCACTTAAGAAGCAATTGCCATTACAAATTAGAGTTAGTTTAGCTTTGGATGGATGGACTTCCACGAACAAACTGACCATAAGGTGGGTCATTGCATACTATAGGGATCGAAATTGGGCACTGCGTGAAGTTCAACTCGCTTTCGATGAGGTTGATCACCTGTTCTGTTCCTCTTTCGAAAGCTAATTAAGGATGATAGGTCAAGGGCCAACATACTGAAGCAAAGCTAGACATATATTTGAACGACGTGCTTGATTGTTTCGAGCTTACCGACAGCCGTTCGCTTGGTATTACCACTGATAATGCTTCCACAAACTACTCAATGACACACGAGCTGCAATCAACACTTGAGGCCTATAGAATCGAGTGGCCGGCATTGAGGAACCACATACGATGCATGGGGCACGTCATACAGCTGGCTTTAGATGCATTCATGAGCAGTCTCGGTGTAGAAGGCCACACCAAGTCTTTGGAAGCCCATGAGCGCGATCAGCAATTTGGGGAGAATGATAGCGTAGACATTGGGAAGAGTCAAAGACTTCGAAAAGAGGGCAATGCTAGAATCAACAAGGTGTCGGCCATGAGACCAGGTTTAGCAAAGATAATTGAGAAAGTACGTATTTCATAAGTTTTTGAAAGTCCTGAAACTGACCTTCATATAGCTGAGAATGCTTGCTGTATTAATTACGCTGACACCTGGTCGCCGAAATGAGTTCATTGACTGTCGAAAAGCCAAAGTCCGCAATGCAGTACTTCCGATTATGGATGTGAAGACACGTTGGAAGTCTACTCTGGAGTTGCTCGAGCATGCCTACCAATCATGGGAAATGACATGCGAGTGGGATCAAAACCCATAATATGCTAAATATCGGCCACTATTCACAACTCAGGATGAATGGACGATTGTCAAGTATGTCATGGAAGTATGGAGGCGATTTCAATATTTGACCCTTTGGATGTCAAAGAGGCATACAGTCACATTGCATCACGTTATCACAGTGTACAATGACATGTTCGATCACATGGATGTCATGCTGCGAGCTTTGGCCAAGAAGAAGACTCCAAGGAAGGAATACTTGTTCTTCGCAGCAAAGCTAGCTCGACAAAAGCTTTCCAAATACCACGCTGAAGTTACTCCAACGACGAACATGCTTCTGATTTCCGCCCACATCCTCGATCCTTTCTGGAAGTTGCGACCCTTTAGCAATTGGGACAAGGGAATGGATATCAATCCTGAGGACGAGACATCCTACACTACCCAATACCATAAGCCCTTTCTGAAGTATGTGGAGAATGAATACTGAGCCAAACATCGATGTGTGCCGGTCAATAAACTCGAAACGGTACCGAGCAGCAATCTCGTCCCCTCGGCAATGGCTTCAGGGTTCTATCAATCAGCCTTTGATCCATATGATTTGTCCAGCGATGAGGAGAAATACATAACGCCTAACAATGTGGCTGAGACGACACCCGGACGAAGCGATCGTGCAGCCCACTTATTGACCGCCACCAGGCTCTATTTGAATTCGCCGCCTGAAGCACTGATGAACAGGGGACAAATTGATCCAAATCTCAATGATTTCCACTCCCACCCAATGGAGATTAGCAGTACATTTTGGTTACCGGACATAACCGATTGGTGGTGCCAACAGGAGGAAACGCACTCAAAGTACGCCGATCTCTCCAACTAGGGGCACGACATATTCTCTATCGTACCACATGGTGTCGGAGTGGAGACCAGTTTCTCCCCAGGCCGAGATGTCATTGGCTGGAGGCAGTCAAAAACCACAGGCGAGACCCTTCGCAAAAACGTCGTTGTCAGGCAGTTCGCTCGAGCCAATAATGGGATTTTGGCGGGCACCGACCCAGAATTGGATCCTACATACTCAGAAAACGACTCGGAAATGAAGAAAGAGGCAGAGGAGAGGAAATTGCACAGAATGGCCAAGGTTCACGACTTTTTGGAGATGTGGCTGGGCAGCAAAAACCTACGTGCTACCCAGAAGGAATCTCGTGCTTATAATAAGCAGATGACCGCCGTAGGATATATTTCGGACACGGAAGAGATCGTCAAACTATGCTGGTCACTCTTTCAACATGAAGCTGCGGCTGCATTCAAATTGTCAGAAAGATCACGTTTTCCACCAGCATTGTCTGCAAATGACCTCCCTGGAGGAAGAACTCCAAGCTTAAATGACCACCGGATCCAGAGGATCCACTGTCATCCAGTCGAAATCTACGAGGACAGCGCACCTCAAAGCATTCCGGACACCGATGATTGGCTAAAGTGGAATGGTGACTTGGATAATCCAAACGACAATGAAGAGGATTGCGCGGCGGACGATGAATCCGATACAGAGCCGAACACTGGCATTGAGGATCCGGCATGCCCCAAGCAGCAGGATGTGAGCGCCGCGCCAAATGTGCCTGGATTCGTTCGGCCAACACGGAAGTCAAAGAGACAGGCTGAAAAGGTGTTGGTGACGATCAATGGAGTAGAAACACGGAGAAATAAAGGAGGGAAGAAAATGTAGGACACAATGCGTCAATTGTTCACCAGCTTCATGTAGCTTGACCGAGAGTTTCAGTGAGAGATATATTATGGGCGAATGGTAAGAAGTAGCGTGTGAATATCGGTTCATAAATAGATGTATAGCAGGCGCAATGGAACTTTTGGCATGATACATCATGTTTAGTCTTGTGAGAGTGAACAGTGCAAGATTATTATGCCGCTTGGCTTTGCCACAGGGCCGAGTCTCAATCATGTGGAAAGACAACTGATAAAGTCAAATCAGGTTGAAAACAATTATCGACGGCAGCAGATGTTGAATGGACAATACATTAAAATGAGCGTTAACTGAGTGTCAATGATTGATGGTCTTGTAAGTACGGGAATTCACCAGTGACTTGGTCGTTTTTATGCATAATGGACATATTGGCAGCTGTTATTGGCAAAAGAGATAGCAACAGGGTCACCGCCCCATTCTTAGCATCAGCGTCAACAGAGGGTCAACAATTTGTGGTCTTGTATGTACGGAAATTCTCCTGTAACTTGGTCGTTTTTCTGCATAACGGTCATATCGGCAGCTTTTATTGGCAAAAGAGATAACAACACAGTCACCGCCCCATTCTCAGCATGAGCGTCAATGGAGCGTCAACGATTTGTGGTCTTGTAAGTACGGTAATTCACGAGTGACAGGGTCATTTTTATACATAATGGAGGTATTGGCAGCGTTTATTGGCAAAAGAAATAGCAACACGGTCTTCGCCCCATTATTAGCATGAGCGTCGACGGAGCATCAATGATTTCTGGCTTTGCATGTTGGGTAGGTTATGTTCCAATTGGTTGCAGACATCCATTTATGGGATATTGGCAGCTTTTACTGGCAAAAACAACAGCGATATGCTCCCTGCAGCATCCTGAAAATGAGCGTCAACGGTGCGTCAGCAGTTTTTGGACTTGGATATTTCGTAATCAATGCATCGCGCGGATCTACGCGTGCATAACTGTATTATTGACCACCTTGCTAGGCAAAAATACCGTATATTGAAGGTGAAACGCAGATACCAAATCAATCGATATTGGACACTGCTCAACAAGCAAAAGCACATTATTGGTTGCTGAAAACGCGATTCTGATAAAATACTATTAACACGCTGCAAATACCAGAGCCTGATATGAATCTATCGATGGACCCGCTGGGCGACCCGGTTTCAACCCGCCCAATTCAGACGGGTTGGGAGTAAACCATGGAACTGTACCCAGGTGGGTAGTTTGGGTTAATTGACGACCCGGACCCCCAATTTGGCAACGGTTCGGTTTGGACCCAGACCCGGACCCGAAGTGACAGTCCGGAACCGTTGCTAACAGTAGGAACAGGTCACGGTTGCTCAAGTCTCAAATGGCTCATGTCCGATGTGCGAAATTCCTAAAGGTGTACCGATGGGGCATTCAACCTTTCGATCACTCGATAACTCAAGAATCCAGCATATTTACTCGGAGCTCCCGCAAGACAACATTATTGATGCTCTGCACACTCTAGGTGTTCACCCAATCCGCAACCGGTTCTGGCAATTCCCTCTCTGGAATGTCTATCGGCTTTGGCAGCCTGATGAATTGCATCAGCTGCTCCTGGGTTTAGTTAAATACTTATTTGACTGGTTGCTCAAATACCTGAAAGCGAGACAGGTCAAGGATCAATTTGATAATCCATTCACATCCGTGCCACGATATCCTGGCCTGCAGCACTTCTCTAAACCATTCGATTATTTGACAAGCGGCACCTGGCAAGGTAAAGAGATCTGTGGAATGATCTGAACACTGGCTGTGAATTGCGTTCCAATTCTTGTCAGCTCCAAGGATGACGGGAAAACTGCGGCGGAAACTGCCTCCAATGAAATGGTAATGGGAGCTGTGCGGGCATTATGTGAATTCTCTCTACTTGTTAGCCAACAAAATCACTCTGATCTATCCCTCAAAGCACTAGACGATGCACTCAAGCGATTTTACAAGAAGAAATGAACTTTTCGAGAACAGAAAATGTTGAAGTCTGGGAAGGCCAAAGTAGATGACCTGGTGGCAATGGAATTCTATCAGTTACGTGAACAAAAGATTCATAAGATTCATGCTGCAATGGAAGCCCTTGTGTATGGGGCTGAAAAGGTTTCCTCAACAAAGAGCAGGCAATTTCAGATGCGCCTGAATAGAGCCCGGCAAGCAGTAACCACTTGGTTAGATGCTGAGCGTCAGAAGGCAATCGAGCAATTGGAGCGCGAAATCCATTAAGTGATACCTGATAAACGCAAGCTTTTCGACAAATTATTCCAACATCATGAGCGACAACTATTGCAGGAAGTCAGGACCAAGGCAACTGGTCCCAGAAGCAAATTCACCAAAGCACTGGCCCTAATGAAAACTACCACCGACGATGAGGCTAATGGGGTGCCAAATATGACCGCTGAGAAGCGACTGCAATTCCAGATCCGCTTATCCTATGCTAAGACAGAAGTCACGACCTGGAGCTTGGCTGATACGGAGCACGTCACTATCCAGCTGGAGAGGGAGATTTAAGGCATTACCTTGAATGAACAGAAGCGTTTCAAGAAGGAATTCTCCATCCGCATGATCAAGTTTGAAGCTTGGTGGGAGACAATTGGCATTCAGGCGCTCGGAAAACCATTAAACAGTGCGTAATCCATTTCGGATATCCCAAGATGCATCATCTGAGCCATATAGCAGAGTCAATTTGCTGAATGTGTTCCGGTGACAATTTCACTACTGATATTTCTGAATGGCTACATATCGCCAACGTGAAAGCGGCATATCGATCTAGCAACATAGTCAATTACATTTGACAGATGCTTAAGAACACTGACCGGTGTACTGGTCTTGACAATATGCAGTAGACACTGTCATATCTTGCACTCGAAGGCTGGTGCGATGTTGAGTCTGCAAAAGTTTTCAACCTACTGTCCGCTACCGATGAACGGCGAAGTACATGCAGAGCGCATCTGTCAAGTCCCCAAACAATTCAGGAAGAACCCTTTATCCGCCCTGTGTCACAGCAGGTATATCCTTTGAGAGAAACACATGCCCGCGGAGTGTGCAGATGTATCAAATTAACTTCACCCAGAGATGCATTAGAAGATTTCAGAATTCCCAACTTTGGACAGCTATTCCGCGCTCAAATTGAAGAGGTCTGGGGACCCGAAGTTTGTGGACTCGTGCTAGGATATTATCAGAATGTACTCATTGACAGTATATTCATTAACCTCCAGAATTGGCTGTTGTACTACTGTCAACCATTTCACAACCCTACTTCTGTTGAGCATCTTGGACTTGATTGCAAGGTAGAATATACCAATGCCAAGCAAGGGGTCATGCCTGAAGCTCATAACATCTGGGTCCAGTATACGCAAAGTGAAGAGAATGACCTCGATAACACCTTCCAAGGACTAATTCCTTCTTTTCCAGTATTATACTTCAGCTGGACTCCACAGAATCAGATCCTCCAAGTTCAGGAGCGCCTGCCAGCCAGCCAAGCAATATCGACGTTACCTAAGAGGTGCAAAAAGACCCAACAATGGGTATTACGTCCCCAAGCTCAAGAATACGCAGTGCTGATTCGAACCACGTTCAATGAGCTTCATGGTTGGGCTGATTGTGTTGACGTGTTCATCCGGGTGGTCAAACAGACGAATAGGATGCATATTGTACCCATTGGAGCAATAGTTGGACCGGCACATTTGGTGGGGGAGTATGCTGCATCGGGCAGCATTGATAGCGTATGGCTTGTAAATAATCATGTTCATTTAGATACGTACTGGACTGTAAATTAGTTAGATTAGAATGCCTGATTCAGGTGTCTAGCTGTGAGAGAGTTTATCGAATTGTACTATTGGATATAGATCATTATATATTATCACTCCCGGAGAGTCTGGCTCCAGGTGCACCGGAATGGTCTTGGCGATCAGTGTCATAGTACCAGGAGCTCCAAAATTTTACCAACTTGAAGGCATGATTTTATAGCATTTTGAAGATGATTTCATACTCTGTAGAATATTCTTGTATTCTGTTCCACAACTTCAGAAGCATTGAGGAGCACCTGAAAGTACGTCTCGGAGCACGTGAAAAGCACATCGTTTTCCATTCAGCCTGTTGAGGAGCTTCTGGGAGCTTCTGAAAGCATCGGTGTGGCTGTTCAGAATCGCTGAGTCGTTGAGTTATTACTTCCAAACCATTTAACATTTTGCTGATGCACCATCAGTATTGCCTTCCACGGTCGCTCCCGGCAGCCCTGGGGAATCCCCCACTCTGAAGAAGAATGTCCCGACGACCTGCTGACTGGCCAGTACATCGTCAAAGGCAGTTGCCCCGACTATTCGAATATCCAGGATACTGCTGCCTCCGTAGGAATCCGCCTCCTCCCTAGCCATATATCCGGGTACATTCCCCAGCCATTCCTGACGGTCAACCCAGTTCACTGTGACCATATCCACTTCCCCTAGGGTTTGCAAAGCCAAATGTTGACTACATTGCCTATTGACATCAGGATTCCTGCACTGGAATGAAGGCAATCCCAAAACCAAGATGTAAGCCTGCATAGTCACAACTAACACCTCCGATTCTTGAACCGGTGATAAGTGTTCCATATGCTGAATTTTGAATGCTGTTTTTGACTGACACTTGTGTGAGCCATTACATGGCCATTGAGGTACAGAGTCGTGACCTATGCTGGTTCATCCGCCAGACCAAGCGTTTTTGGCAGTCCTGGTGCCATACAGCTGCCCATCGCGCTACAATCAATGAGAGCTTGCATGCATTGCACGTCCCGATTTCCACCTCTTATAAAAACCTTGTGAAAATTAAGGAACGTGTCCAGTCTGCAACTTGCCGCATAAGTACAGACTTGACTTGAGAGCATGTGGGCACTCCAACAACACCCTTGATTTCAGAGCGATGCGATGCAGTTGTATGCTGTCCATCGTTGCCATCCCAGCCTGCTTTGCCACCCTCTTCAAACAGAATTCCTCTTCATCAAACCTCCACTGTCAGATCAAATGCCAAGAGTGTTTGCTGAGTTATTTGCCTGCTGATTGTCAAAAGACTTCTGTCGTTTGACTCGGTGTTCTCCATCCCTATTCGGGGCTAGTGTGTGGTCCTGCTGTTGCTGTTGGTAATCTGCTGGTGAGTTGTTAGGGCATAAGCTCGCTGTGTGAGTCGGAGATGTGCGTCGCAAGAATTTCACTCAAGAACATTGTCCTGCAAAGATTTCTGATGAGACCCACGTGGCTGGCGGTAAGCCTGACCAATGTTTTCTGCCACCTGGTTTGCCATGTTTGTTTGTCCTGATTGGGTAGATTTGCCATCGGTGGTGTCGGCTGGCTCATTGATGGATGGCCGGTAGCCTTGTTTGCTACCTTTGGAGGATGAGTCTGGACGCTGTTTCTGTTGCTGATGGTGCTGCTGCAGTTGTTGCTGCTGTGGCTGCTGCTGTGGCTGCTTATTGTCGACATGTGTAACTTCTGAGGCCACGGCATTATCGAAGAACTCATTCAAGGTGTGAAGTTTGCAGCAGGCGGGCTTCATCGGTCCAACTGTGTTTTTGAAAGTGTTGCAGAGCACTGCCCAACCCACATCGTTGAAGCCTTCTTCGTGCTTTGGTAGATTCCTCCCAACCTGTTTCCAATTAGCATTCAAATGATTTTCACAGGATCTAACTGATTCTGCTGGAAGTTGTATATATTCCTGCATCGGCCTGATCACTGCCACACAATGTCGGTCCTGATCCCCCTGAACCTTGGCCATCTCTTGTGAGAAGCGGTTGGAGTCCTGTAGGCATTGGTCGGACTCCGCAGATAAGTCGCCTGCCCAGTCTGCAGGGTCAGTCATCACCGTCTGTCTGAGTACCGAGATGTGATGATTACTCCAGGCATCCAGATGTGAGATCGCGTATCGAACGTGATTGGGTCCACAGCATGGGAATAGGTCGCCGTGGGAGTCGAAATTTGCGCATAGCCTGTCTCGAAAATAGTCCAGCTCTTTCGCACGGCCACAGAACAATACATGGTCGATCATCTTGTAGATATTTGGTCCCGGGCCTGCATTGCTTCGTTCGGCGCATTAGCCACATATAGCAGCCCATGGATCCCATTTAGAATCATTATGTTCCGGTTCAGCCACCAACCTCTCTGATTCAAGTCTCTGTTCGGGTTTCCACTGGGTTGGATTCTCAAGTATCATTTCCAGCATCAACCGGTTTTCAGTTGCGTCAGATAGATGATCCGGATAAGTAATTTGGGAATGGAGATCACCAATCTTGTTATCGATCCGGCTATCATTGTCGCATCGAACCCTGAGGTCAAAGTTGAGGTCATCATCACCTTCAAATTTTGCATCAGGAAACAGTGTTGGAGCAGTGCGTTCAGCTGTCGATGCCACTGCCTGCAGAGTGTGATCACTCTCTTGTATGTCAGTGACGCACAATTGAGTTCTGGTAGCCTTCTTTGGAGGCATGTTATTTGGGAAAACGCATTATTTTGGTGGCAACAGGTCAAAGGGGTAAATCGCGAGATTTCATGAATGAAATATATCGAATTGATTCAGACCAATTACAGTAAAAAGCCCTAAATCCCTATATGGTTGCATTTGAGAGTATATGGGAAGATACGGTTTCACACGTGGATATAGTAATATAATCAAGTGGTAGGTAAGTAAGATTATTGCTTGTGATGTCGGAGAGATCGCAAGTTGACTATATATGGTTGCGTTACCTGAACCTGGGCACCTCTCATGCCATTGGCGAGAACCTAATCATGACTGTCATTACAATGCAAGTGAAAGCCATGATTGAGAGAGTTTGAAGGCAAACTTGGATGTAGTAATTGTGTGAACTAAGGGATATACCAGTAGGTGGCAATTGAGCCAGTTTTAAGATTGTGTTGAAGGCAGAGATTGCAGATCATCTGCAAATGTCATGGAAGCTTATTATGAATATGTTGGGATTCAAACTTGTAGGTTGTCATCACATGAACATGGATATGCACTTCTAGAGCATAATGAGGTGAATTTTCAGATGCACTGAACGCGATGATCAAGCTAGTTGGGAGATGCACAATGCAGATGGTGATTAAGCGAAACTGCAGGTGTACTTGGAGGAAGTCAATCTGGTGATGCTGGATTCGAAGGGAGATGTAATAGGCACTGAAACTGAATTGATTGGTAAATTTGTTCAGGTGGGAATGCAGAGAGTAGCATACAACATTGTGTACCAAAAGTTAAGAGATGACAGACTGGCTGGGAGTGGAAAACTGTCAATCTTGGGTTTATGTTTTACTTCGTGAAAACTAAGGAACATTCAATGAGCCATAGAGTTGGATGTCAATTCTTCAAGTTCTCGTCTGATGGCAGAGTTGTAAATGAGAAAGATACAGACAAGATGAGATTGGTAAAATTCTAATCAGAAACTGGTACTTCAGAGAGGTTCAATTATAAATCAATTTACCATCCCTGAAATGGCAGATTAAACACCCTATCAGGCAAGTATGAATATCAAGTTGAAGTATTCAAAATCAAAATAGGCAAATCTAACCTATATTTGAACACATTCCTGTATATCCTCCAAGATCATTCCTATCTTAATCCCAATATCTCTATGTCTAGTCAACTCCTCAGCCATCACAAGCGAACATGAAGTCAAGTCATTGCTCTTCAATCTTTACCTATCATCATTATTTGATACCATTGAGCAATAACATTCACCTAAGAGTTCATCCATAAGTTAACTCAATTATAACCTCCAAGTAATGGCGGCAGTTGAACTCAAGGCCAGGTAACAGCCATTCTATACAGTCCACTCGCCATGAGATGTAGATCTCCAGCATTAATCATACCTCTACATTTACATATACTATTACTAGCATTTACATTTACAATAGTACCCTGAAATTAACATATGTTTCGCTATCAGGCCGAACTCTGGAATACATGCCGTTAAACAATTATCGCGTTTTTAGTACATGGATGCATTTCGCTCACCAAATTTACTGAGTCTTCCACCTTTAGGAATGCGTGACTTTATGAAATGTTAGAGATATCACCCATCCAATTCAGAATTAACAGAATCATCAGTATGGATTATGCAGTCTTGATCGGTGTATTATTCAATTGAGCCACCTAAAGGAGCCCATGCTGAACTCAGAGTCTGATTCATATACACTATGTGTCACTGGCAATGACAATGATTATTACCAGTACAGAATTTGACTCTACCAACACGCGATATTGAAATTCATTCCTACAAGTCAACTCAGTAAAATCATCAGTTGCAGTACCTGCAATCAATGGCGTGATCTAACTACTGAATCAGCGACTCAGCGAACTAAAGGAGAAGTTGATTCTCGATTGCAAGTCAGCACTGTTGCCACTGCATCCCATCTATTTGAGGTGAAGTGCATCGGCTTCAATAGTTGTATTCACCCACTGCTCTAGCAATCTCGACAAAGCATGGAGTATAGCCAATAGAACCATGGCAATTGGGAGATTTTCAGACAGACAGCAATAAGAAATGCAACTTCCAACGATCCTTCTCCAAACCAACCGACAACACTGGCAACAACTAGGATTCTTCAAACAATTCCGATTCCGTGATTTCAGAGTTGGACAAGTCCAATAAGCCCAGTGGAGGCGGCTGTGCATATATATCACCAGCGCTTTAGCTCTCAAAGAAAGTATATAATGGCCAAAAGGGAAACCAGCAATGCACTCACTGCGCAGTGCAGTCCACAAATTCTGATTTGCAACTATGGATGAGATACACCCACACCGAATTGCCTTATTATCAAGAGTCAATCTGGAAGCTCGGGCGCTAATGTGAAGCTAATATCTATGTGGCACGTAGAGACCTGATGCGGTGCATATCATCGAGGATGGGATTGTATGAAATATGCCAAGCATCATGCAGCTGGTCCAAGCACTAATCAACTGTAGTGCAACAACAATCTCTATATCACTGGGTCAACTTAGAAAACTCAACCTACCATACAAACGGACAGGTACCTCCAGCCTTGCCAGCTGATGATGACTGCAAAGAAGAGCCGAAATGCAAGTCTCTCGGTTTGATATTTTGAACACCATAATCTGGTCAAAGAATGAGAGGTTCATGTCATCCCGATGAAGGGAAATGACCCATTGTTGGGCTTGCCATGGTTCGAGGCAAGAAACCCGGACTTTCGAGTAGAGCAAAGGGCTATTGACCGCCCTGTGAATGGCTAATAGACTACAATGGGCGAAGACTCCAGAAGCGGATTGTGCATGCCCTCTGCCAGAATGTGGTGAGGGAAAAGATGATGAGCCTCCCCCAGATATACAACTACTTAGGGCTACCACATTTGGTCAACTCATTGCCAGCGAGGAGGTGGTCGTGGCATTTGGCATGTTACTTGGACTATGGCAAGGGTTGTGGGGAGCATTGCTCGATGGCATCATCAGAGGTGATAGAAAGCCCAGGATACTGAATGCGCCAGCAGGAGCTGCGGCAGTAGTTGTGGCAGAAGAGTAACACATTAACTGTGCTTAAATGACTGCTACCAGCTAACCGACATATGAATGGAGAAGCTGGTCAATGGGGCTTGGTCGATTGTGACACACCATCCGATGCAGCCATTCCGGGAGCCCTACCTTTCCCCACTCTTTCCAAGCACTGTATAATGCAAAATTCAGACAAGGCTAGTGAGAATAAAAACAGACAGAGATAATGTGGAGATGGTAATGACAGATGATGTGGGTCACATCCCAGTACCAAATCAAGATTTTGTAGATGTCTTCAGCTAAGAAAAGGCTGACAAATTCCTGCCACACCGGCCAATTGACCATGCAATTGATCTGGAACCAGACTTCAATTTACCATATGGCCGAATGTAAAATCTTTCCAAACATCATTGGCTGCACCAGCACTGATCTTAATTGCGAATATCGATGATGGACTGCCTCTGTCTGTGGGCAATGGAGCTCTCAATACAGCCACAGTGAGACAGGACAAAATGTAAGGAATGCCTATCAGCTCGTTGGAATGAAAGAAGGCGATAAGTACAAAACCACAGGAATGGCAGTTCGAGCACCGAGTCGTGCTGCTTAGGTTGACAAACTCACCGGGTACCATTCAATTGAGCTTCCCCTCTAATTTGAGTAGATCAGTTGTTGTCAGAGCAATGTTATTTAAAGAGAGGGATGACACTACTGGAGGTGCTGGAATGAAGTACAAGCATGCAGCAACTGAAAGAAAAGTCCAGCAGTGATAAAAGAACCCAGTTAGTTGAGATACGTGTATCCGTAGAACAATCAACATAAGAACCTAGCATCCAGATGATGATAAGCCCACCTTGAGAATTTATGGCCAGAGCCCAAAGTCAGTAAAAACAAAAACAGACTGGGCAAAGTCTGAAAAGGCGAAAAGAAGTCAACAGGTCAAATACAAAGCAGGTGGAAACATGAAGCAGGTCAATGATGAAAACGGGTCAAAAAGAACGTCCAAAGCAAAGGGAATAATGAGACGAAAACTACGTCGAAAAATGAGATGAAGCAAGCAAAGTCGACTATGTACAACACACAGAAGGGTTAAGTCAATTACTTCCGAAATCGAGAGATGATGTCAAATGGTGTGTCATTCCAGAAAATGATTCACCAAATGTGATTAGCATCAACCTACTGAAGTTCACCAGTCTGGTATGCCATGATGGCAATCAACAACACATTTGGGTCTAAGTCATCAGCGGAGCAATGAACTTCAATACTGGGGGATAACCATGTCAAAAATATGTTCTACCAAGAAGTAGACACGCCCACCAGGAGGTAGTCAACTAAGACATACACCAAGAAGCCTTCTGAGAAGTCAACTGAGAAGTCGTCCAGCAAAGTCTACGAAGTCGACTAAGACTCTATTGAAGAAACCTGTGAAGCCTGCATCCATGGTGTCGACCAGATGGTCACCAAAGCGGTCTTTCAGAGATGACCCCCTACCTAAACTGCATCTGGAAGCCAATGCCACTTACCAATGACAACCACTTCAGAGATATTCTACGATGCACTGCATGCAGGCTCCAGAGAGCGCAGGCTTACTTGAAGTTAGTTGGTATAACTATCTTTGGAGACGTTCACTTGATAGATGTCAATTAATGCGACGTTACTACAGGCAATTCCTTCGACATATATGATCAATGATCACCAAAGGCTACGACAAATGCTGTCTGAAGAAGGTCGCATCGATGCCATGGCAGCAACAGATACTCTACCCTCACGGTTCCGACAATGCCTTACACCAAAAGACAAGAGCTACGGGAATGATCATTCTTGGCGCCTGGTTTAGGAAGTCGAGATACGGAGACTGGATCACTTTTGAATGTATTCATCATTCTTGTCTTCTTTTTGTCATTGGATCACGGCCCAGTACGCAAGGTGTCGGCTTGGGTCTTGAAAATCTGCCATTCACAGTGGAGTATTCGAGGTATATTGGATCCGCCGGATGATCACTATTGAACTGTTTAAATACCATGTGCGACATTTGATTTACTATGAGTACATACGTGGGGGAAAGGTGAAATTGTTCCGTCCCTTTCCTTCCCTTGCCTCTTGTATGGTGTATGCAGCCCAGGAGGTCTGTGCCTGATGGGGTGGATAATGTAATGGCGGCATGTCACCCAGGGCCGGGTAAGGACCATTCCATGTAGTTGGCTTGCCACAAGACTTAGATCACTAGTGTTAATCTTGCCTATACATTTACATGTACAATCACTTGCATCCAGTTTTCCAACGGTATACTATAAATACCATACGTACACCTATGAGTCCAAACGATGGTGCACATGCCCTTACACTAGGGGTGAATCTCAAAGTTCACATCATTGTGAACTCCAAGTGGATATCGATGTATACTAGATCAAGTGCTCAATGTATATCAGTATATTCATCTGTCGGCTAGCTCCAGGCAGCCCTCCTAATTTGCTCCAACACTGCTCGCGGCCAGTCAAAATACCAACAATCTGTGGAACCGCAACTGTATCGAGTCATCAATGCATCGATTTATAGATTAATCGATACTTGGATGCACTCATCCATTGGTACCTAGATATTTAGATATATAGATTCACAAATACAGAGATACATAGTGATATAGATATATTGATACATCAATACATAGATGCTTAGGTACATAGATACATAGATACCAAGATACTTAGATACCAAGATACTTAGATACATAGTTGCATTGATACATAGATAGATAGATATATTGCTGAGAATACAAATGGAATAGATGTGTTTCAAAATCATTAAATAATGAGTAGTAAGTATAACTTCCAGATACCGCAGCAGTATTTTCACAGAATATAACATATTTCGCAGACTGCTTTATAGTAATACATAATGCTTTCAGACTGGTCTGCTGCATTTCGAGGTGCTCCCCAGGTTGTCGCCTGTCCTCCTGTACCCTGGAAAATTGGATGTCAGCAGTCCCAGGTGTACCAGACAACAGCCACATTAATCTTGCACAGTCTTAGATGTGCAAGCAGCTCTCTCATGCACACCTAAAGGCGATTATATTGGCCCAGTCAACTCCACGATTTGACCTCCCTCAGATTCTGGCCTAATATCTACACTACCATCCCAGTCACATAACAACATTTTGCTGATATAGGATCATTATTCAACAGTTACCAATGCTTGATTGTGGTCAACAATATATCACAGATCATGCTTCAACCTGGGCTCCAAACCGGTTATGGTACTGTTGTTGTCCAGAGTGATTTGCGTCTCAGTCTAAGATGCAATATGGTTAACACAGTATCTGCCATCCATATTCCAAACCACAAGATGACATACTCTATAAGCTCGCATACCAGCCCCTTCCTGGTGCGCGAATGAATACCCACCCCAGGGAGAGGCTGGATGACTTAGTCATTGGTGATACTCTGAGGTTCGGAGAGACAATGAGCTCCCAAACTAATCACTGAAAATAAAACCAACTTTTCGGTCACAGCCGATGTAGAGACTTACTGTTCTGGTAGTCTGCCTGTTCTTGACCGAAATTGTTTGTGTGCGGTGAAAGAGCCCTCAGTGCTGGCCAATGCTTCACTCAGAGGTAGACCGAACTCGAGTCTATGCTCCATAACATCAGGGGATACGTTGGAGTACCTCTACTACACACAAACTATTTCAGTGAAGTACAGGGGGACTACCACAGCAGCTATTATCTACATGTGCTGTGACCGAAAACGTCTTTTTAGTTTTCCAGTGTTCTGTTTGGGTGTTCGACCCCTGGAGTTGCACCGCACAACTGACCATCAATTCGGAGACATAAATCGTCCAGCCCCCCCTGGAGTTGGCGTGGGGGGCTGGTACACAAGCTTACATACTCTATAAAGAATCAGTTCAATAGAATTCACCTCTGTTGGTACTTTTACTCTTCAAACAACCTTCAGTCCATAATACATTTTAGCCTGCAATTACTAAATAGTCCAAAGTCATTCATGTTGAGTATATAACAGAATATGTTGTATTTTAAACATACTAACTAATTTTAACATGTTGATATAATTAATGTTTCAAGCTTTCTAACCACCAACTATGATTTGAAATATTGTTACTAATAACTGAGTGTTTTACAGTCTGGAAAGTTGGAAATTCCAGCAATAGAAATCAAAACTGGTTATATTAGTAAATTTTAAAAATCACTATTTGTGAAGTAGATGGCTGAAATGAAGACAACAGTACTGTAAAACTCAACCGAAAGATGATCATTACTATTTTGAAGAGCAAGATGAAGTGTGGAAATTACAGGTTACATTGATGCCTGGGTGTAATAGTGTATCCGTTTATTCTTGACATTACGAATATTTAATATAGGAGTCCTGGGGATGTCGTCATGAGTTGTCAACATGAGCAATAGGATAATATTTGATGTATATTGGGATATTGTACAAGATCAGTGTGATAAACAATCATATCATATTGGTTAATTATGTGACATAACAACTTCTTCACTAATTTTCCAAAGATATTCAATATTATTAGTTACTTTCAATATATTTACCTTTATAACTCAGTGACATTCTCAGCTCTTTAGATTGATTGCTATGATATCAACTGTCCAGTATATTTCATATAAGTAACTCTTCAAATATACGGTTTGGATAACATTACTTCTTATACACACTTTCTCAATGTATTTAAGACCCAACTCATATTAGCTGTAGACACCGAATAATGAGAGCTATAATCTAGTGTATAATCACATGAAATGCCGATTGATAGAATAAAGAAATAGAATGGGCCCAAAACATGTTCTTCTAAAGATCCTCAGTAAGTTAGAAGAAGGATATTAGTATAGGTCTCATCCTGATCAACTTGGGAGAATAAATTACATTGGAAGTGGTTAACAGAAAGTACAAGTTGCCAATTATGAGTTCAAGGTGATTATAAAATAAGAGGAAGGAGAATACATATAAAAAGATAATAATCAGGATAGGTAGTTAGAGTATAGAGAATACACAATTGATTTGGCAACTTCAATCATCAGCAAAATGTAAAGTGGTTTTGAAGTTATAACTGCACAACTCAGCAACTCTGAACAGCCACACTGATCTTTCAAGATGCTCCCAGGTACCCACAGGTGCTCCCAGATAGACTGAATGCAAAGCAATGTACTCTCAGGTGCTCCGAGACTACATCACTGGTGCTCTTCATTGCTCTAGAGGTTGTGGACCAGAATAGAAGAATCTCGTGAAGAGTGTATAGTTGTCTTCAAAATGCTTTACAATCGAACTATTAGGATGCACATTTTGGAGCTATTGGGAGCATTGGCTGCATCCCCAAGATGATTCTGGTGCATGTCAAAGCTGCAGCGATACTGTCCAGCAGCAATTATTTTAGTGTTTATATCAAATTGTCCAATTTGAAAAACTGTCTTCCTCCTGCACATCTTGATCCAGGCAGTTGAATTTGATATTCAGTCAAGCAGGTATCCAAATCCACATGATTATTTACAACCCATATGCTATCAATTCTAGCCAATGCAGCATTATCTCGTACCAAATGTGCCGGTCCAACAATTGCTCTGAGAGCTACATTATGCAACTGATCAATCTGTTTGACAACATGGATGAGCGCTTCAACTGCATCAGCCCAACAATGCGGATCTTTTTACTTTGTTGGAATCACCACCGTATATTCTTGAGCTTGATGTCATAATATCCATTCTTGAGTCTTCTTCTACCTATTTAGAAATGGTTGACATCATTTTTCCAGCAGGCAGACACTCCTGGAATTGGAGCATCTGATTCGGTTGGGTTCAGCTAAAGTTGAAAACAGGGAATGAAGAAACTTAGCCTTGGAAGGTGTTATTTTGGTTACTTTCCATATATTGGGCCAGATGTTATGAAATTCAGACATGATTCCTAGGTTGGCATTGGTATATTTTGCCTTTCAATCAAATCGCAGACACTCAACAGATGTAGGGCAGCAACATGGTTGACGGTAGTACAAGAGCCCATTCGGAAGGATAATAATTATACTGTCTAAGATTACATTATGTTCATATCAGAGCGCAAGTCCGCTATCTTCTAGTCCTCAGTCCACCTCAATTTGTACACGTAATTGCTGACCAATGATTGTAATTCCGACATCTTCGAATGAATCACTGAGTGAACTTGATTTGATACTTCTGCACACACGGCAGACATGAGTTTCTCTCAAATGATGTACCAGTTGTGATACAGGGCAGAAAAATGGCTCTTTCTGATAATGCTGGAAGCGCAAATGCTGGGCTCTGCAAGTATGTTGCAGTTTATCAGCAGTAGATTGTAGGTTGAAAACCTTTGCAGAATCAATGTTGTACCCACCTTAAAGGGAAGGATATGACTGTATCTCCCGCATATAGTCAACTCCTGTATATTAGTGATTATGTTTGAGCATCTGTCGAATGTAATTGACTTTGCTTGTATGTCAATAAGCATCTTGCACATTGCTGATATGTAGCTGTTGCAAAAAATTGGTCATGAGATTGTCATCAGAACCGACTCACTGAATTGACTCTGCTAGATGACTCAAAGAATCAATGTTTGAAAATCGAAAATGTATGCCACGCTGTTCAATGCTTTTGCAGAGTTCCTGAATGCTGATTGACTGCCATGAAGCTCTGAAGTTAATCAAGTGTATGGAGAATTCTGTCCTGAACCGCTTCGGCTGATTCGAAGTGATACCATAAAGCTCTATGTTATGCGGAATCGTGATGCGGTCGTTATCAGCGATATTCCATGTGCTGGCTTCACTCTCAGCATCAGATAGACCGACCTGAAATTCAACCAGCGTGTTGGTAGTCATGTTTGTCACCCCTTAAACCTCTCATTGTGCTATAGTCTTGATTTGATCAAGCTTTTTGGTGAATGTGTTTCTGCGACTGGTTCCCTTAGTCATGGCTTTCTGCAATAGTTGTCGCTTATGATATTGGAATTATATATTGGAAAGCTTCCATTTAACAGTTCTCACCTGATGAAGTGCGAATTCCAAGCACTCTTTTGCCCGATGCCGATTAGCATCTGACTATATGGTAGCCGCTTGTCGAGCTCTATTGAGGTGCATCTGATATTGCCTTCAGTTTGTTGTACTAATCTTTTCAACCCCATACACCTGAACCTCTATGGCAGCATAGATTCTATCACACTTTTTTGCTTCTAACTGATGAGATTCCCTTGCTAACTGTTCATCCACTTTGGCGTTCACAGACTTCAACATTTTCTGTTGTTGAAAAGTACCCTTCTTCTGGTAAAATCACTCCTGTGAATTGTCTAGTGCATTGAGAGATAGATCAGAGTGATTTTGTTGGCTAACATGTAGAGAGAATTCACATAATGCCTGCACTGCTCACATTACCATATCATCAGAGACTGTTTCCATAGCAGTTTACTGGTCATCATTGAAACAGTCAGGAATTGGAGTGCAATTCACTCCCAGTGTTAGGATCACGTCCCAGATCTCTTTTCCCTGCCAGGAGCGGCTTTTGAATAAATTGAATGGTTTCCAGAAGCACTGGAGGCATACATATTGTGGTACTGATGTGAATTGGTTGTCAATATGATCCTTGATATATCTAACTTTGAGGTATTTTTGCAGCCAGTGCAATAAGTCTTTTACTAAACCCAAGAGCAGCTAATGCAATTCATCAGTCTGCCAAAGCCAAGAGGCATCACAGAGGGAGTATTGCCAGATCTGGCTGCAGATTAGATGAATACCCAGAGTGTGCAGAACATGAATATTAGTCTCATGCAGAACCTGCAAGCAAAGATGCTGATTTCTTGAGTTAGCGAGTTGTCAAAACATTTAACCCCCCATCAGTGCACCTTTAGAAATTTCATACATGGGGCATAAGCCATTTGAGACTTGAGCAACCCTGAACTGTTCTGGATAATCCCCAACCCAGGCAGCCAAATGACAATATCATCATCTCTGGAATCCATCCGCGCAATTGCATTTTGACCCTGGACCAGATATGGCCAGAATCCGGACTGGGGAGAGCACTGTTCCGATCACCGAATGCCATGCCATGTCATCCATTTTGTATCCTCTCCTCAGCCAGGGGATCACCCCAACGAGAATCCAGGTGTACTGATTAGGTATCCGGTGGAAATCATTTCAAATATTCTCAATTGTTCCAGACTGCAGCCTGCCATGCTGATTGCTAAAAACATTGGACATGTAAGTTTTGTTGGATGCAAAAATGACTGGCACAACCACACCCCTGGCAGAAAGTTGATCTCGCATATCCCACCAACAATCGCCCATGTTCATCTCACTGTTTATTCATTGACATTCTGAGTCAGCAAGGTGCACTGGTTCAAAATCAAGGTGAATCTGAAATGAGTGATATGCTAAAAGGAACTCTATACATTTGAAAATATCTCTGTACTATATCTGTCTGAACATATGAGAAAGATATTCAATTGAAATCATATTGCGGAGCCCGAAGTCATGTTCAGAGGGGAGCTCTACTAGGCCCTCTGCAGATTGGAATGTTTTGACCTTGAAGTTGATCAGTCTAAATCTCAGATGTCGTGCCAGCCATGCTTGTGTTGGTCGGCTGAATGTTCGAGCCTGTTGAAAGCTGTATGCTGACTGAGATGGATGCCCTGGATTCCATTGTTCTGAGTACTTGGGATGCTTGCTGTATAATCCAGTTGCTTTGCTGTATGCTTTCCCCACCACATTATCCACTCCAACTTCCTGCCTATTGGCCTTTGTCTTTGTTTAATCAGGGGTACATGTCAGATCAGGCTTCTTGGGGTGTATAGTTTCTTCATAGAATGTATCTTCAGGTGGTGGTGCACCAGGTACTTGTCTCTGGGTGGATCGTTAGTTGAGTAGCTCATCAATGGCCATTCAGGTTGACCAACTGAGGTCTAAACATACTCGCACACATCGATCCCCACCTGCAGGTTGTTCAACCCAGTGAAGTAATATCCCTACATTGATCGATAATGGGTGATATTGGTACTAGTCAGAATCTAGTCAGTGCTCGTCAAATGATTGCTTTTTGCAGATAAACCACTTAACATGTTTCTGGCGGGTTTTGACAATATTCTTCAAATGGTCAACAAGCAGGTAATTCAATAAATCTTGTCAAAGCTTGAGGGCGTGAGTTATAGCCTCTGAGATGTTGGTTTGAATGTGAGTTAACTCAGATTACAGTATCACATTCACAGCCGCATCGCACCCAGCCAAATATGGGAGAGGGGTAAAATAAAGTTACTTTACGATCAGTTTTCTTCATAAAACAGGATATATACATTATTTCCCACACAATAACCAAGTACACCATCTGCTGAAAACTGTGACCAGAGAAGAAAAGGGTTCTTTTGTCATCACTGCAATCAACTTTAGATTCGTGTTTGTCAAGTGTTTGCTGCCTTCACCATAAATGGCCACATACAATGTCACTGAGGCATTTTGTGTTTTACCTACCCACGAGCATCCAAGCAGGTAATGATGAAAGTAGATCATCATAATGCACCGAATAGGTGAGCTCCCAAGCTAGCTGTATGCCAGTGCAATGGTCATCGAGAACCGATAGGCTGGTCGGATGTATCTCTCAGCAATGTTTCTTGACTGCAATGAGGATCCTGGTGAGAACAATCATGTTTAGTCAAGGAGCTCAATAGAAAGCAATCACTGTTGCTGCTAGACTCACAGGGCTCCAATTGAATGAGGTTGCAAGGTCATATACACACAACTTATCTGTAATATCCGTAGTGCTAGTAACCATCATACTGGATGTAGTTCTTGTTTCGTTCCTGGAGATATCATTTCATATTGCTTCTACAACTTCTAAAGTGATGCAACCCATATGAAGGTGAGCATCTATACAGTATCCTAGTATATGAATTATACCATATAACGAAAACAGGCGGGATGTGTGTGATTAAGGTTGCATTTTCTCAGCTGGGTTGGTTTGACGCATTGAAGGTGTAGGGAAACACCACAGTTCACAAGAACAGAATAGAATATAAGAAGCCCATCATTTCGCTGACAGTCACTGCTGCCTGCAATATATTCAACCATACACTGATCAATTTGACATCTCATCTTGCATCTAGTGTTATTTGCCACCATCTATGTTTACAGTGCATGTTGACGAATGGAGCTCTACCACAGAGAGAGAAACTGGGTTCACCGGATGGTCCATTTCACACACAAGCAAGCTATGGCAACATTGTAGGATCATCACATAATTGTCTCCAAAATGCCACTAGCAAAGACTATCTTTCGCAGAAACACACCAATCAGTATCATCTGCTGCACTGGTACAGTTGCTCTCCTTCACAGCAGCAATGTCCAGGCGCTCCTCAGCTTCATCATAATTCCCCATTCAATATGAAATACAGTCCACAACCAATCACCAGCGCAAGCCAAGACTTTCCAAGTTATGGGCCACCTTGGCAAGGACATGACTTCCAGCAAGGTAGTTATGGCAGGTCTCAAATGTTCCCTCCTCCGCAGTCTTCAGGACATGGAACTTTGTCCCCAGCCGCACTCTGAGTGACTCCAGGGCCACGGGGATATACTCCAGTCAAAGCGCCAATATCTCCCAGCTCTACTCCTCCACCTGAACCTCGTTCTGGCGCTTCTAGGAGACCCCCAATTACCCACGTAACCAATCTCTGCCAGACGCCCACTGAGCCGCGGAATGCTGATCTGTCGGGGCTTGTGGACTTGCCTACATTTCTAGTCATTTGCTATAGGGAATAGGATCCAGATGATGTCAATGATGATTTGTCAGACATGGGCTGTGCAGAAGGCATACCCCCAATCTGCCTGAAGCAAACCGAATTCTCATTGCAGTTACTTGCCACACAGTTGTTGCTTGCCCACTGCAGTGCATTCAACAAGCGGAAGAATGACTTGGTTACTGCGCTTCTGGTGAACGAGTAGTGGTCCACACAGTGGCGGCCGATCCACTTGAATCAGCTACTGGGCGAACTGATTCAATTGGAGGCAGCTGTTGGATTTTGTTTGGTGATATTAGAGAACTGCCTGCTGTTGGATAATTTCGATAATGCTGAATGGATTAGCCTGCAGTGGATTGAAATGTCCCTCCAAGATATCTGCAAGTGAACTTTGGTAGTTGAGGAAAATGGGAAGGTGAGGCGACTAGCGACTTGCGACAGATTTCGGAGAGCATGTGGGCAACAAGGGGAGAAGTTACCACCGAGAGTTGCCAAATTTGACATGCACTATTCTGACTCGCTGGGTGTCGAACAGCAATGATACTTTTGTATCCCCCAAACACCTCTGAGTCATCTATTCAGATGTGAGGCACTGAGAGAAGCTCAAAAAGTTCATCAACAAGAATGGAGGCCTGACAGAGCAATACATTCTGACATCGATGATTATGTGCACCTTGGAGCGGGATGTATTGGATGAAGAGTATTTGCGCTTATACACACACAGGCAAATGCTGAATGACCCCATATACGGCCACATTTCATACAACTGTTGAGTTGCAAATGATTTTAAGTTGAAACTTGGACACAATCTGAAACTATTTTTGGTAGAAATGAAGAGAGCTACAGTGAAGAAGATTGCTGAGAACATAATTAGACCAGCAAGGGTAATCCCTTCTAGCCTTGTTAGGGCTATTTGTGCATAACGGCTAATCAGTATGGATAGACTTTGGAAAGTTCTGACGATGGTCAAAGAGAGAAGCGAGAGGAGGATAGCGGGTAGGAGAATGAAAATTGTATTATTGTAAGTTCTGATTGAAAGAGTACATTTGATTGAATTCCATCCTCATATATTCATTCCAATAGTTGCTTCCCTGTGAATTACCTAACATTGAGATGTATTTCAGGAGTACTGGAGCATGAGCCCATCTGCCCAGTTTACCTCAGAGCAAGTGAAAGAGATCATTGAGGACAAAAAGACAACCGATCAAGGTGCAAGGGAGGTTCAGGATCAAGTGCAGAATGGAGAGGAGCTTCTCAATCCAGATAATAGCAGTTTAGTATGGAATATTGGTCTCAATACAATCAACAACAAATTGGAACACATGTGTCTTAATGTGGTAGTCAGGCTGCTGGATGCCCATCGGATTCCCGAATTGCAAGCTGACAGAGTCCCTGGCAACATGTATTCCATTCCAGGCATGCCCGGAACCAAGTTTCTGGTGCACCAGGTTTGCACAATACCGGGAAATATGAGGAGATGGGTTCGGGATACAGATATGCCAGGAGCACTGGCGGCAGATGAAATGGGGCGTGGCAAGACTTTCACCTCAGTGGCAGTGGGAATCATATACAACTTGCTGACGGAGAAGATTGTCATGGGGTTGCCATGGACAATGTTGTGTGATAGTACCCATGAAGCATAGGTAAATAGGGTGCAGAAAGTCTATCCTGGGATTATCCGTGAAGAATGGGAGTGGAATCGATTGCAGAGACTGAATTCAGTACCCCGCTGCCATTTGGAGCTACAGACAACTCCACCTCAGAGGTATGCAGTGTGTACTTCAGCCCTTAAACCAATCTTGGTGGTCACAATGCCTGGAGTGGCAGTGACATTGAAGAGTGTCATCCACAAGATAATATCTGGAACTAATTTGAACCTGGTGAATCTGTTGCAGGCAGAAAATGTGAATCTGACCCACAAGAATCTGAAAACCAGTACTGATGAGCCAGAAAACCAAAAGAATATCCACCTGATTCATATGATACCTTGATATCCAGAGTGAAACCATCTGTCAACGGCGAACTCTCACACCGTTCATGGACTTTTGAGATATTTGATGAGTCCCAACAGCACAAGACTAAACCCAGTGTAGGCCGGCATTTTGTGATGAATGAGAGCAGTTAATTCACACTTCAAATAACAGCTACTCTGGGACTCCATTCGCTCTATGACTGGTGTTATTAGATGATGTTGTGGAGATGGATTTGAGTGCGGTCATCACGTGAGTAGGTTTAGGGTTGAGCGCGGCGGAGCCGCATCCACTTAAGTACTTGTGTACGTGTCAATTAGACTTAGTGAGTCAGTGAGTTTTAGGTCAATAGAGAGACTGAGCACAGCAGACATGACACAACACGTTATGAGCCCAGGCACTTCCTTGATTTGACGAACTTGATTCGGATTTATATTGTGCGGCTTCATCGACGCGGTCTCGGAGGAGTATAGATTGCCTCGATGCGTAATGATGATGGCCAAATCAACGGCGATCTCGATTAAGAAGTTTGATGGTACGGACTACAAGAGCTGGAGTTGGGAAATCGAAATACTCTTGCAGCGGAAGCAGGTTCTCGGCATTGTCAACGGCACAGAGGAAGCCCCAAATGCGAAGGACAGGACACAATTTAAAGCATGGAAGAAGCAACATGGAATCACACGGTCGACTATTCTCCTCGCGATGGAGAGGTCATGGCAGCAGCAGTATGGCGTTCAAAAAGATGCAAAGGCACTGTAGGATCAGCTGAAGGAGGACTTCAAATCGAAGGTGAAGCTGAATGTTTGGGCTTTGAGAGATGAGATGTCAGCTGCGAGATTGAGCGATTGTGAGAATGTACAGGAGTACACATCAAAGAGTCAGAGGTATATGAATCATTTCAATCTTAGCGCTGATACCGATAGCTCAAGTACTGGTAGTGATACGATGCCGATGAGCGAGCACACCTATTACCTGATGAAGGGGGTACCGAAGGATGATGATTGGAGGTTTTTCACCCAGTTGATGTACGAAAAGATTAACACACTGGCCGACAAATTGCAGGCGATTGTTACCAAGATGAGAGCCCACGAAGCGCGGTTACAGAAGGAATACGATTCGGACGTGGCAGGCCTGTTCTTAAAGTTGTGGATGAAGAGCAAGAAGCGTAATTCAAACCTGACTCGGATGTCCCGGAAGTCCCGTGATAGCGGTAGTGAGAGTGATGGTAGTTGTTCAGAGAGTGAGAAGCATCGCCACAGGCGTACTCAGGAATGCTGCAGATGCCATCAGGTGGGGCACATCGCACGGTATTGTCCAAGCACTGCACCGGTGGAGAGCTCAGCGCTGACAGAGACAGCGGCAGCGACGACAACGACATGTACTGAGGACTATTGGATGACAACTAGTAGCAGAGAAGCCGCATCGAAGGAAAGCTGGAACGTAGACTGTGCCACCACCTCTCACATTTGCGGAGATCAGCGAAAGTTCGAACATTACACGAAGTATACCAAGAGAGAAGAGCGGGAGATCCGCGATTTTGCTGGATGAGTAGCACGTGAAGCCATTGGGTATGGCGATGTACGGTTGAGGTTTCGGTTGCCTGGAGGCCGTAGGAATGAAGTGGTTGTGAGAAACGTCTTGCATGTGGATGAAGCACACAACTCGCTCCCCCAATCACGGCTTATGGATCAGGGATTGCGGATTGTCCCAGTCAATGGCTATGGAATCAAGATATACGACAAATCGCCGACAGACAGTATTCACGGTCAAGGTTGTGGTCGCGGAAGTCCTGTGGGCATGGCACGCCAGATTGGAGGGTTATTCCGGCGAGATGTGAAGGTTGCAGGGAAGCTGCACCGATCACGAGAAAGCAGACGGCACTCAGCACCGAATGCTGCCAATGAGCACTTCTATCGGGAGTTCATGTTGCCGGAGGAGCCGAAGGATGAGATATCGAGCGAGAGGATAGTTGTTTCGGAGGAGCTCTAGGCAATGTTGAATGCTTCGGATGAGCTCCAGGCACAGTTGATTGTTAGGGAGGATTTCTGGGCTTGGTGTTATTTGGGAGGAGCTTCAGGCACAGCTAAATCTGTGTTTCTTTAGAGTTTAGCACTTATGGTGGTGATTCCGCCCTGGAGGAGTGTGGGGACGGATTTGAGTGCGGTCATCGTGTGGGTTGGTTTAGGGTTGAGCGCAGTGGAGCGGCATGCACTTACGTTCTTGTGTACGTGTCAATTAGACTTAGTGAGTCAGTGAGTTCTAGGTCAATAGAGAGATTCAGCACAGCGCACACGACACAACAGATGTGTCTGTTTTCAAGTGTGCCTGAAGATCCAGAGCATGAGGCTTGATGGAATAGCATGGTGCAGACTCATTGCATGCTGCTGTGACGGGTTTGATGCATGCTATCCGAACTGCAGACAAAGAAGGTCCACAGGATGTGGCCAAACAGATGATGGAGATTGCAAATGCTTCGAGAATAAGTAGGGGGTCGGAATCGAATCTAGGCAATGGAACACCACTCGCTCAGATACTAGAAGAGAAGGCAACCCTCATTGATCCCATGTGGACGGAGGAAGAGCAAGAAACAATAAAGCCTCTCGTACAGAGAAACACTTCATGGGGTACTTCATGAGGATGGAGAGTTCATAGATGGGTGCTAGTGTGTTCTTTCTTAGTGTTGGAGGACACCAACAATCGTAACGACAACTGTGAACAGTGGTATGATGTATGGGCACTCGAGACTTTGGTAAACTCTCCGATTTCTGATTGCTGTTACAGATATTTCTCCTAATGCTTGCTAAGGACCCTGGGGAGCTTCTTGAACCTGACTGAGATGATGAATGAAGAGAGGCACTGCTTCCGGAATAAGATTGATATGAAAATCTACTATGATGTGCACCGCATGAAATCCATGTGGTGCTACTTCGTTCTCGTCCTGGCCAAGGTTGTCATTATAAGTAGTCGCTAACCAAGCATTCAGTGGATCATGTGGATATAATCAACATCTATGTGGAAATGGGGAATGATGAACGCACAGAAATGTAGCTCAAATTTCCAGATTCATGAAATCTCTCTGTATTTGTAACTACCCCCATAGTGGGCAGATCAGGCCTAAATCTGACATCTGCAAACCATGCAGTGATAATTCAGAAGTTCCGGGTATTGGATAAGCAGTGCCAGGCATTTGTACAAGATGCATGACTGGAGCAAAACTGAATACCACTCACAGGGATACTGGATACAGGTCCTGGTGCCTATGATAATCTCCTGAGGTATTTCACCCAACACTATGTATTGGCCCCTATAGGACAGCTGCATGGCTTGATGGGTCAACAGCACAACACAACATGGATGATATCCTGAACTCTGGAGGCTCATGAGGACTATAGGAAGTGGTTGACAGGGAATGGTGACATGTTGCAGTCTGATGAACTATCATCTCAGATTGTTATATTGGAATTGTTAGAGTTGGATCACATTAGTGTTCTTGATTATTAATAAAGATCAATATGAGATGAAGTCAATTGATAAGCTACATTACAAGTTCCTGGCTGGCCTATCTGAGAAGAAATGTCAAGAGTCGAATTTTGGGAACAATGTGTAAGGGCACGTATGCCTGCGTTCGACCTCATAGGTATATGTACGGTAATTATAGGAATATGGTTGCAAACGTGGATGCGAGTGATAGTAGATGTAGATGTATAGGTAAGATTATCGCTAGAGATCTAAGGCTCGTGGCGAGCCAACTATATAGAATGGCGGTTACCCGGCCCGGGTTACGTGCCGCCGTGACATTATCCCCCTCTTCAGGCGCAGACCTCCTGGGCTGCATAAACCGTACAAGAGAAAAGGAAAGGAAAGCAAAGGAAAGCATTAAACAATCATGCCGCGTACGTACTCGTACAAGCTCAAAAGTCCCACTACCGATCAGTACCGCTCACGGTGACCTTTCGGCGGATCCGGCGCACGAGGAAAATCCACCTCCCATTGACAGAGATCCGGAGGTGGGAAAACCCGTGCCGACGCCATTTATACCGGGCCGAGATCCAATGAAGTAATAAAGTATGAAGAGAAGAGAAGAGAAGAAACAGAAGAAAGGAACGCCCAATTGATAACTTTCCTCCAGTCCTGAGTTCCGAAACTCTATTGACCATTTCCTCCGCTCCCGAGCCTCGGACTTCAATTCCTCCTTATCTCCACTCCCAACTTATACAGCAACCTGCCATCCAGTACCGCACTCGTTGCTCGTGTATCTCGGCGTAGGTCCTTGTCGGAATTCGCGAGTGTGGAAGAGCTTCCGCTCATGACTTGGCATCGATGGGGGCATCTGCTGCCGATATCGGTCGTAGCCGTCAGTGATCATCAATCGTATACGTCAATCATGTAGTCTCGTCTCATTCGTTGACATCTAGCAAGTGAGCTTCTCTAAAGATGGTTATACTTACCAACTTTAAGCACACTAGCGCTGTCTGAGCTCTGTGCGGTGCTTCCGCATGCTCTGTAGAATATATCGTGCAGCCGGTAGTCATCGGTACTCGGCTTTGACTCGTAGATGCATCTTGATTCGGTAATAGTCGTTCGAAGTCCGCTTCGGTGACCATCCGGTCGACTTCATCGTTGCGCTCTCGACAGGCGGCTTTAGTAGAATCTTGGTCGATTTGGTAGACTTGCCTCTCGGCATACTTTTGACTTGTCGATTGGACTTCTTGGTAGACTTGTCGGTGCGTGTCTCAGCAGACTTGTCGGTCGACTTCTTGGTAGACTTGTCGGTGTGTGTCTCGGTAGACTGTCTCCTGGTGGGCTTTTGACTTGTCGGTAGGTCTTGACTGATCTGACACGGCTATCTCCCTCTTTTGAAAATTCATTGCTCCGTCGACGACTTCTTCATATCGATTGTCGGTTGCCATCGTGGCTCGGTAGCAGTGTAACTTGGATGTCCGAATTGATATTGGGATTCATTGGTGATTCGGGATTGTAATTGTAATCTCTCTGATTCGTCAGGTAATTCGCTTCAGACTATCTTCCTTCGGCTTCCGTTGTCCTACTGCGTCGTCCGCTGTCCAGTGACTATCCTGACTTGCTCTACCTGTTGACATACTGTCGTATGAGACGTCCCAATGCGCACAATCTTGACGTCATTGCAACGGCTATGCCTCGTCGTGACTTGTTATGCCTGTTGACTTACTGTCGTATGAGGCGTCCCAATGCGCTCGATCTCGACGCCATTGCAACGGCGCCTTGTCGTGACTTTGGGCAATGATGTGAGCTTTCGCTCCTGGCATCGTCATAGCCGGCGGTTCTCATGTGACTCGCTGGTGACCATTTGAGGGTGGAAGAATGCGCCAATTGCATCAGGCATGGGCGG
>Ga0307512_10001236_pt1 | contig 36924 bp, 48 predicted proteins | sample 14_EM_MG_FD_200267 | JGI IMG/M metagenome (GOLD analysis project Ga0307512, IMG submission 200267) | Populus trichocarpa ectomycorrhiza microbial communities from riparian zone in the Pacific Northwest, United States - 14_EM | ecosystem: Host-associated > Plants > Roots > Unclassified | place...
GGCAGCCTTTACTGGCAAAAACAACAGCGACATGCTCCCTGCGGCATCCTGAAAATGAGCGTCAACGGAGCGTCAACAGTTTTAGGACTTGCATATTTCGTAATCAAGGCATCGCGCGGAACTTCGCGTGCATAACCGTATTATTGACCGCCTAGCTAGGCAAAAATACCATATATTGAAGGTGAAACACAAATACCCAAATTAATCGATATTGCAAGCAGCTCAATAAGCAAAAGCACATTGTTGGTTGCTGTAAACGCGATTTTGAGAAGATATTATTGACAACTTGCAAATTTAAGAGCGTAATATGAATCTATAGATGGACCCGCTGACAACCCGCCCAATTCAGACGGGTTGGGAGTTTACCAAGGAACCATACCCGAGTGGGCAGTTTGGGTTTATTGACGACCCGGACCTTCAATTTGGCAACGGTTCGGTTTAGACCCGGACCCGGACCCGAAGTGACGGTCCAGAACCGTTGCTATCACTAGACTGCGGGCACCAGTGGAATCTCCATCCTGGGCGGTCACTTGGTATATTACGTTCCTTCAGTCTCATCAGACAATGCAGATGGAATAGAGATCGCCTGAATGTTGTTACACTGTTTGTAAAACCGTAAACCATCAATGATGATATGAATATTGCACTACCTACCGGATTGCCAAGGGGCCTTGATATACCAACAATTTTTTTCAGACTTAGAAAAGTACTCTATAGTCCTGTTCCAGCTCCAGTGCTCAGATGCAATGTTATCCAGTCATCTCTTGTCACATCTGGATTCTTCCAGTCCTCAGCAAATTCCAACCTCCAACTACACAGTAATGGCATTGTGATTCTTCTATACATGAAAGACATCTCCATGTGATACTTGGTGGCTGCTACAACTGCTGCAATTGAAGTCTAAGCACAATTATCAGAGATGGAGAAAATGATGAACTTCAGCCTAGTACGTAAATTCCTCTGCATGACTATCAACAGCAAAGTTATCAGACCCAGTCTTGCTCAGAAGATATGTATCTGAACAATTTGCATACTATTCAAAATGGAACATACTCATCATGTCCCCATGTTCATTGACCCGAATGTAAATTTAAACTTGGCCGAATAATGGAATGAGAAGGGCAGGAACTAGAACATATCAGAGAGTGTCACACATCTTTGGAATTACTTGAATATGCCGTACATTCAACTTGGCAAGATATCTGATATGGAGTCACTACTCTTTCTCATTACAATGCATGGCCACGCACCAGCCATATGACTGCTGCTAAGGGTGTGCTTCCATTGATCAAGTCTACAGCCTATTTTCAAATATATTTCAAATGCTGGGGCATTGAAATTCGCAATGGTCTTACATGGTACTCTGATTCTGATTGGACCAATTGCCATCTGAACTGTGAATCCCAGAGAGGCGATATGTTTCTCTCAAGCAATAGTGCTATCTCATGGCAGTCTCAAACGCAATACCTCATTGCCATGTGAACTCTTGAGGTGGAGTTTATCCCCTCTTCCAAGACTTCAATAGAAGCAAAATGGTGACTTCAATTGCTGAATAACATCCAGGACAACGCCTTTCCACAACCGCGATTCAACTGTGACAATCTGGGAGCTCTCACAGTAATCATCACGGGAATCAACATAGTTGACACCAAACACATTGATGTTTCATATCACAATCATCAATATCTGCTCAAACACCAAATAGTCAACTACATCTATGTACACACAGATGACAATGTCGCAGATATACTCATGAAAGCACTTACTAAAGACAAGCATACAAAGTTCACAAAAGCAAAGGGTTTATTGTAGTGGAGGTCAATTGGAGGTCAATTTAAGATTTGATTTAAGGTTTGATTTAAGGTTGTTTCATTTTTCTTTTGGGAATACGGATTTCTTTGTTTATATGGATGGCCATCCTCAGGCTACGGTAGTACTCTTTCCCTGCTCCCTTCTCAAGCAGGGTTTTAAGAAGGCCACTATGCGAATCACAAGTTGCGCATCATCTTTGTTTGTATGTTTGTTTCTTACTCCATGGAGCCTAGCAAGAGGGGCAGTGTTGCATAAATTGATCTCAGCTCTCATACGAGCTAACCAAGCTAGCTCTCATACGGGTTTAATGGGCTGGCTCTCATATGGGCTAACAGAGATGGCTCTGATACGAGCCAACAGAGATGGCTCTGATACGGGCTAACGGAGTTCAGCTATCTCTACATTTAGATGAGTATGTACGTGTTCGTACTGTATATATATGGCCTTGTAGCCCTCTTAGAAAGAATAATTAAGTCTTCTAGCAATCAGTTTTCAACAAAAGCGGTATGAGTTACATAACGACTCGCCGTTGGCGTAGCGGCGGAAGGAGACAGTAGTTATCCGAGCTAAACAGCACAGAATTGTAAGGAAAGATGTGCATTAAAATCAAGCAAGTCAAAAGTGTATGTAGGTGTGTGAGAATTTTCAGGGGTTCACAGTCAAGATGTGATGGTGACGGATGAGAGATGGTTAGTTGCTAGAAAGAATGTGCAAGTTGACAGGCTAGAGGTAACAAAGGTTGAGAAGAACACGGTGACGTCGAAGAAGACGTGGGCTGAGAACTAGCCTGTACAATATCTAGTTCTCAAAAGTGCTTGTGAGAGTCGTTGCCTGGAACTCGCATAAGCAGTCGCAAGCACCAAACGCCAGCCCGTCAGGTCATAACTAATCGCGACAAATATTCACTTTCTCCCCAACTCCACTTTTCATCCATTTGTCATTGCATTTATAACATCGTTACCGCAGCCTCGCTCCAAGAATCGACCAACCGTTTTAACGTCGAAATGTGAGCTGAGGTGTTTTGTACTAAGATCTCATGTCAACGGTGTTCAATTATGCAGCCGAGTCTCCCATCAGTTCTCATCATCTAAATGAAAGGAAGAGATTGTATATTGGAATGCTGCTGGTAGACCTTTCATCCACTATGCCACGCGCTCCAGGTGGTGTCTTTCTAATCCCTCTTCCTCATTGATCGTAGCAAGTATCCCTTAGACCATAGTTGTGAGTTTCCTTCTCGCGACGCACCAGCAATGAGCATCAGCGCGACGAAGTCTTTAAAACCAAGGGGCAATTAAGAATTGCTCAGATTCTTTTTAATTAAAACTAGTACAACACAAGAGAAAATTCTGTGAAATGTGATCACTCGAACGGTAATAGAAACCCTAAAGTTAGAGTGGTTGCTCATGATGTCGCGTGGTGAGACTCAGGCCAACGGTATAGGGGATACGGGAAAGATGCAGATTTATCGAGAACCGATTAACTGAGAGCTGATCAATCGAGAGTAGTGCAATCCACCATCATGATTCAGATGCAACCTGAATGGATGTATTGTCGACTATCAATATAACAAGATCGGACCAACTGAACTTCGAGTACAGTGTATCTATCGGGGCGGTGCGTTTATCTCGAATGGTAGATCGGCCGGGAGCGCTGGATGTATCGAGAGCAGAGTCTATGCTGGGCATTGTGTTGACTACGGAAGATGTACTCTAGAGTAAGATCATCCGTCTACTAAAGCCTGAGTCTCTCAGTTGCTTCTTTGCTAGAAATAAACAATAATGTGTAATGCAAAAAAAAAAAGGAAAAAAAATTCAATGCTGAGAGCAGTATTTCTCGCTTATCCTGGCCCATTCAAGTCGTTGTTGTTATTTATTCATACTGTATGCACTCTAATTAGAGTATGACAGCCCCATATCCCCTCCGTCTCTGGGCAAGCCGGTTAAATGGCGCAGTTCCCCACCCACTACCCTTTGTAGTTCAAACAACGCTATCTAGTTCGTAATTCATCTCTGGAGGGAATACATCACGGTGTGTGGGTCGGCCGGCCGCTTGTGGTTTCTCCCTAGCTAAATACTTCGATTTCCTATTCTCGAACTAATGCTCGTGCTATCCATCGTTGCGTTCGTTTTTTGAAGTGGCTCAAGGCCTATTGCTAATACTGTGCCTGCTGCATTGCATTCACTTCTGGATGGGGAAGGGGCCTGAGGGTGTTTGCCCAGAGTCTTGTCTTTGAGCTATGCTTTTAGGATTCGATAAGGGCAACGGGAGATATGTTCTAGAATATGTCAGACTGCATAATTGCCGTATAATTATGATCTAAATGTTATGCAGGTGGTATTTGCCGCCGGGGTAGATTGGTGGGAGGAGTCCCAGCGGAGAGGGTAAAGGTGAAGATTGGGCCTCACGGCTTTCATATTAAGTTTAGAAGACCAAGGTTCGGAACCACTTTCCTGCTTACATTATAATATGATTTAGGTTAGTTAAGTTTTCCATCATACCGTGATAAGTAACCGTGTCATTGTACAGGGAAGCTGTTGTTGTTGTTGTTTATTCATATTGTATTCACTCTAATAAGAGTATGACAAAAACTGATTCCTCTCTGCCTCCAGGTGAGCTGGTTAGATGGCGGTGCTTCCCACCCACTACCCAAAAATGAAACTTTTACCCCCTCCCCTCTTCCACCCCCATTACCCCAGGGCACCATATTCTTGTCCTCTCCCAGAAATGTAACTGTTCAGATCCAGTATTGCATTGGCCAAGCACAGGGTGCCATTGATGCAATTCCAGAGGAATACCCCAACCGTACTCCATAGGCAGCGCAGTGCTGTATGATGTGTCTACCAATGTTCAATGTCTAAGTGGGTTGATGTGTCCATGGGAACAACTTGTACTGGTACTTGCATACCTGTGAAGCAGGTCTTTGTAGCCTCTCCAAGTGTCATGGGTCAGAGCATGCTGTCCTCGGAAAAACTCTTCATTGAACTGCTGCGCTATCAAGTCCTGGTTATCTTCACATGCACTGCATGTTGTAAGTCATCGTGAATAGCAAAAAACAACCAAAACGACAACGAGTGACCCCAGATGGGGAACTACCAGTCTGTGTCAATGCTGAGTGGTATCGAGCAATGTAAAGACAACATACACTCCCCAAAGGTGAGCGGACACACACAGGTATGTGACAATGAAGCCAAAGTAACACCACAACCTGTCCAAAAAGGGGAAGTCTTGGCAAAACTAGGCGGTCAGGTGTGTTGTCGAAGGTGTGTGTACGGGGAAGCTGTTGCGTGCGGGCACGAAATCAACGTCGCAACGTGTGATGATCAAATTCAGAAAGTTATTTCGTGCCCTTGCCACCAGCCAAATGCGGTTGACAATGCCTATAAGTTAGTTCACTGGGGAAGAAGGGTAGAGGAGGGGGATCTCCCGATCTAGCCGGCCATCCGGATGGGGAGGGGAAGTATTCTGACTCATTCGTGGAATCGCCCCATCCATGGACGGGCAGCCCCATCCATGGATGGGGCGCTTCCATGAATGGGACAAGTGGAAAAACGTTATGCAAATTAAATTTGCACCACTAAGAGGACTATTGAGAGCCAGCAATTTAAATACTGGTAAAGTTAGCTGAGTAAAATAATTACAGATGAAGTCAGTAAAATAGTGAAGCGATGCTAATAGTTTTTAGCAAAGCGAAGTCAATAAATTTTAGTGAAGTGAAGAAGATATATAGAAGCGAAGTAAAGCCAACTGACTTGTAAAAGAAATATATAGAAGCGAAGCGAAGCAAATAGACTTATAAAATTAAAGAGATATATAGAAGTGATGCAAAGCCAATTAACTTATAAAAGAGATATATAGCAGCAAAGCGAAGCCAGTGGACTTGTAAATAAGATATATAAAAGTGAAGTGAAGTAAATGGACTTAAAAAATAAAAGAGATATAGAGAAGCGAAGCGAAGCTATTTTTTCAATTTGCCATATTTTTTGGTTGTCCCATCCATCCATGGATGGGCGGCTACCACAAATGGGTCGCAACAGAAGCGCGCAATACCATACTCTAGGTAGAGATAATTCAGTATGATTAAACATACAAAATCAAACAAAAATTCAGTTCACGCCAAGAATCGTGATGAAATTTACTACTTGCAAATGCCTTCTATAATGCCAGAGAACCATTTTCCAGATATCCACTTCGCCGTTAAATCACATTAACTCGAACTCAGACCACCCTATTAAGAGACAGATCATGAGTACATAGATTACAGAGCATACCATCATTAGCCATCAGCCAGTATACTGCAACATGTACACCACATCAAAGAAAGTAAGCAAGAAAGAAAAAACTCATAACTCCTACAGCAATTGGGATCAAGAAAAGGAAATATCGGGTAAATAACACCTATAGACACTTGATGCTATCACCGACATGGTACGAGACGACAGTCGTTGCGAAACCTGTAGCTGTAACATCGGAAGTCAACCTGCGTTCATTATCAAAACTTGGGAATGATCGTGCGAGCTTACATTCCGGGCGTTTTTTACCCACTTCTCTGAAGTAGTCCCAAAGCTACGTCTTCCCCGGTGGTGGGAGGACGAGAGTTGGCGTGTTGACTACGGCGAAAGCGTGAAAAGTCGCTAACGATATCGAAGAAGTATGTTACGCGCACCCACAATGCTTTCACCAAAGATTCCAATCCATATGCGGCCGCGATACCGAGGTCGATCAGGAGTGGAAGGTAAATGTAGAGAAGCTCAGGTTGAAGGCCCGCGACAAGCACTGAAAATGCTATCATGACGGCGACGCAGCCGAGGTACAGAAGGAAGTTTCTAAAAAATGACCATCACATAAGCGAAATGTAAGAGCTAAGCATATTGAAGATTCTTACGGAGAGGTTGTCCCAGCCCGGTCTAAGTTAGCCTTAACCAAGAGAGCAAAGCCAATGCCCCAGATGAGCCAGGTGCTATTTTTATTAGTATTCAAGAATGTGAACATGGGATAGAGCTGGACTGACGCTAACAAGCCCCATTGTGCATCCTGATGCTGCTGAGCGACCATTCCGATCGGTATGAGAATCATCCCAGAAGCGGCCATGATCCAAAAAGACCGCTCGGCATTAGGCCATGTACACCCACATCCGCAGCGGCGGTGAACGCCTTCGGGATGCTCCTCACATTGCAGGCCGCTTGAATCGCCGAAACCGAAGATGAATTGAGCTAAGTTGGTCATAGGTTCCGTGGGAATTCGACGAATGATTGCGGCTACGATTAGCGACAATGCACTGAATCCGACCGAAATACCCCACTGATTGCCATCGAGAGGAACGACTGAGAACATTTCACCACCAAAGACGACAATCAGAATCTGACTCCCGGTGATGAAAAGACTCGAACCGATGGGCCGCCAATTCCTAGTCAAAGTATTGATTTCATAGGGCATCTCATTATCGACGAGAAAATTGCTAAGCATTCTTAGCACTCCACGAGTCATTACGTTGCAAAGGGAAGATACTAAGATACTAACTTGTAGTGATTGAATATTTGCATCCATATCAACATGTTGAAAACTCCTGTTCTCGTTTGGATTCCTTTAGCAAAACCCATTTTTGGGCCAGCAAATGTCAGGGCCAATGTTCCAGCAAGTTGATACATCACTTGCCCAATGGTCGCTTTCCACATACTTGCAGAGCATGGGACGTCCGGTTTGGGAACGAAAGTTGCAGGAAGGTCGGCCACCAAAGCATGCGCTGCTAAAGTGTCAGCGGCGAGGTTGATCAAGAGCAATTGGACGGCAGATAACACTGCAGCCCCATCATACGGTGCGACTGTGGAGATGAAGGTAAGTACGACAGTCGTGATGGTAACAGTGAGTCGGAACTAAAATTATAGTTCATCAGTTTGCGCTCAAGGACTGGACACCACCGGTACTGAATATCCTACCTGCAAAAACCTGTTCAGAGACAGGTTTAGCGCACGGCCATGCATGAGAGCTTTGACAATATCGAGGAAGTTATCATCCATGAGAATAGCTGATGAAACTTCTCTGGCGCTCTCAGTTCCCGTATTTCCCATTGCGAGGCTAACATCCGCCGTGATGAGTGCCTGTCTATCGCTTGCACCCGAACCTGTCATTAGAACAGTTTCACCTGAGTTCTTCAACTGTTGGGCCAAGATCTTCTTATCATCAGGGGTCGCGCGTGCAAGAACCTGAAGATTCGGTAGTACTTGTTGCATCTGTGGTCCGGAAAGCATCCGAAATTGAGCCCCATCCATAACGACGGCGCCCATGGTGTATATCCCGACCTCAGCGGCAATTTTCTTTGCAGTAAAAACGTTTTCACCGGTAACCATACGAACAGAAACACCAGCTCCCCGACATTTGGTGATAGCGTCAGACACACCCTCTCGCAAAGGATTCTCAATACCGAATATACCGATCCAGGTTATCTCTTCTAATAAATCGTCAAAGGCAACCATCGTAGGATCGTCATCAAGTGGAAGTATTCGTTGAGGCGGCCAAGAAGTCGAATCAAAGTCGCGATAGACCAAGCCAATTGTACGTAGCGAGCAGGTTGCGTATGTGTTGATGGTCTTATTAACGCATTGTCGCATCTTTGGAGTTAGGTCTACTATCGACGGATTCGAGTCCTCGCCATGGACGTCCACTACACGGGTACAAGAGGGGAAAAGAACTTCCGCACCTCCACTGACAAGCATTCGATATCGACCATCAGTCAGTTTGATAACAAAACCGACACTCTTTCTATCCGAATCGAATGGAATCATCTGGATGACTTGTACATTCGAACGCTCTTCTGCGATTGATCCCATCCCTAGATAATCGCGACCAAGATCGAGCATCGCTGTTTCGATTCTGGAACCGATGAAGGTAGGATTGCCGTTTGTTTCTCCCTCATAGCCAGTGAAGTTTAGCGCTATATGCAGACGCAACAGATCCTTAAGGTTGCTCGGGAGGCGTCCAAGAGCCGCTCGTGTCGGTACATGATGATTGGTGCCGTGGAGACTGTCACCGGTACCAAATCGATGCGATACACCGATAGTTCCTGCCCTGACGTGCACATTATCCCGTGTCATGATACAGCTCATGTTGGAGCAAATGGTGACTGTATCTGCCATAGTCTCGCATGCATCCAATTTACGGACTAGAATGCCGTCATTTAGCATTCTTCTGGTGGTGAAAGCGAGTGCTCGGGTAGCGGCCGAAGTAATGGCAACAGGAACTGCTACGACGCCCAAAGTTGTTGCTGTGATGGTGATCCTCATGAAATCTTGCGCTTTCTCGACTGGTGATTCCTTGCTATGCTTGAGATGGAGCAAGAAGCCGATGGACAGGACGACGAAAAGCAGGAACGCCAATCTACGCATGACATAAATCAATAATGTTTCAATAAAAAAATGTCAATAGAATAATATACCCTCCGCCAAGCTGATTAGCACTTTTCATCAGAGTGTCTATTTCGATCTCGTATAGAGTTGTAGTCGTATCTTCGTGGAGCTCCGTTGTCGACTTCCCGCAGAAGGTATGCACACCGACTGCAGTAACGACATATGTTCCGGTACCCCGGAGAACCGTCGCACCAGAGATCATGAACGGATCCGGACCGAACATGCGAGAGACCGCCGAGTTCGCTGTGAATCGAGCGACAGCTTCTTCTGCAGAAACCTTCCTGATCTGCTCCAATTCTCCACTGGCTGAAGTCTCATTGCATATAATACCGTGGCCAGAAATGTATACTCCGTCGGCAAGGATCATATCTCCGGGTTTGAGATACACTACATCACCGACGAGCACATCGTGGCTGGAGAGCTGATTTATCTTACCAGATCGCATGACTTTAATGACACGATCATCTTTCTGTAGCAAAAGTACCTGTTAGTTGTGTCAAAGGAGTATGGAGGAACCATGTAGTACCTTGACTCTCAACTTCTCCCACTGTCGTTCTTTCTGCCAATCATTGAAAGATCCTCCAATAATGCCAATCAAAACGACAACAATAATGGCGACGCCCTCAATCGAATATACTCCTAGATTACCTATGCCATGCTGCAATTCGAACGACCCATAGAGATCCAACCCCACCCTAAGCACTGCACAAGCAATCAATAGAAGCAGCACCCTACTCCCGAATTGCCTCCCCATAAGCTGCGGGAACGTTTTTAACTTTCTCCGGGGAGGATAATTATCTCCAAATATGCGCTTCCGATCCGAAAACAGATCAGCTCTATTAGACATCGAATCTTCGGCAGCCGGTTGCAGTAGGCTTCCTCTAGCAGCCTGGAAAGGGACTCGCCCTTCTAACGTCCTTTCATCTAGACTCAGGCCTGCCTTTAAATCCGTCATTAACCAGCGCTCCAAACCATATGTTTCTTGTAGTATTTTCAAGAGAGTGAGATCCTTTGTTTTGACTAACTTGCCCAACTGCGCAGGAGAAAATCCTAAATGGTTTTCAGGCGTCATGGCATCACGCTCAGTTCCATAAGTAGGTAATAACGGGTCGTCGGTGTCTCCGGATGAGTGCTGGGGAAATGGTAGGGGGCCTTCGTCAGACTCCTGTGTCTGATTCATCGATAGCTAGGTTAATGTTATAATAAGTATTTTCTATCGGTCGATGTCGGTTGAAACGAAAATCTCCCGCCTGTTCGCAAATCTCTACCGTCAACGGAGAAAATACAAATTATACCATTAAAGGAAACAATGTAGGGGAGCACTTCGTCAAAACACACGATTATATCAACTACACAAAAGCGATAGAGATTCTACTAACCTTACGGTTGCGGCGTGTCGTTGAAGTTGCTTCAACTATTAGAGATAGCACAACCCGGTACCCGGGAGACGAAGAAGGTCGCTTGAACGGTGATGTGCTGATACAATATGAAAGACTGAAGAGAGATGACCGTTGTGGTCTGAAGACAATGGTGAGCTGTGAAAGTGTGATTCGAGATGAGGAGCTCGAAGATGGAACCGATGTGTTGGTTTGTTGGTTCGTAACCGAGAAGGGTAGAGGCTGAGCTTGCCCACAATCACCCAATTCAGCTGACGACCAAAGTCCCAAAGTCACATCTCAATTGTCATTAATTATTGTTTATCGCGGGTGAGTGATATTCTCGTCCAATCATGATACGATATTGCAACGGAGGGGCATCCGAGCCCGTTGCACAGCAGTGCGTTGTTGACCCCGCCCTCTTTAAATATGTTCAAGAAGGTGTGTGTACCAGTGCGGTTGACCATGCCTGAGTGAGGAGCACTATTATTCCAGGGAAGCAAGCAGGATTTATCTTCAACAACCGATCTTCAACAACCGCAACATCTCGCATCAACCACAGACTTTTTATCATCCTCGGCTTGAGCAAGAGATCGAAAGTTCTGACCTTAAAAACGGATCCATTTTCAGCAGTTATTCTCGCCAGGCATGGCATTTTGTGCCATAGGGCAGAGTATAACCCAAAGGTTGGGAAATAGTGAGTCTACTCTTCCTTTGGTCTTGGTCTTTGCGCTTCGTGATCCTTCTCACACACTCAGTGGTGTCAACGCAAAATCTTCCCTGGACCGATCTACCATTCATCGCCGTGGTTTGGGCAAGTAGCACGACCATGTCCGCCAGCTATATCTCTATGGAGTTGGAACCGCACAGCGAGGGTATCCGGCGACTCTCTGCAGTGAGAACCACATTACCCACGGACGATTTAATGTAGTAATCGTCAAGCAGTTGATATATTCATCCACGACGACTACCAGGACCAGCGGATCAGTGACTCGCATACTCTGGCGGCTATTACTTTGTGTTTCTTCAACAGTACTATATTCGTTTGCCCTTGCAGTCTTGTACTCGCGGTCCCCTGTACGAACTTCTACTGCATTCTTGATGGCTCTCGCTACCGTTTTGGTTTGTTCCCGATGGCTTACTGGAAATATAAATGAGCTGTTTATGGTCTTCCTCCCAGCCGGAGTGAATATTACCTTATTTACTTGTTTTGTCATTTCTGCTGTCTGGGTGGATGAACACGGAGTCGAAATAGCCGAGCATGAAAAGAATCACTCATACGCGTTGGAAAATATCGACGACAAATCTAAGCATGAAAACCCATCGCCTTGCGTGGTCGAGTCAGTTATTCGCTACACTATCATGATGGTAATGGCTCACAGTTTTAGTGATGTTTTTGTCCATGGGTTGGGCGGCCAGTTTGTCGGTGCGCGGCGAGATAATTCAAATGGTTCTGTGTGGCTAAGAAATATTCTATCGCCTCCCACAGTTTTTCCACGGATCATGGCCTTTGGTTACGATGCGGACATAACGTTGGGGAGTCCTGGCCACCGTTCGATGATCATCCGCCAGCTCCTGAGCCACCGCGATAGCTGCTACGTACGTACCCGGACATCTCCATTGAGCCTGTTAGCAACGGCTGACTTCAAGATATTTGAGCGCAATCAAAAACCCCACATTTTCATCGGCCACAGTCCAGGGGGCATGCTTATTGTGAGTCTTGCCAAACGCAAAATTCATCCGCTTATACTTCACCTAGGAACCACCTGTGTCATGCAATAATCGGGACGTAAATCTACTAGTTACTCAAAACGTCGACTGTCCTGTAAGTCGCAACTTCTCACAGCCTCTTCACAATTACTCATTCTGTATTTAGTTTTGTGCTTCCAAACCTCTGAACGCGCAGCCTACAATAAATGAGCTTGTATTCATTGCATGTCTGAACCCCATGCATGAGTTCATCAAGTCGCTAAAGCAGAATACATACCGCAATGACAGAACTAGAATTTCGGAACAGTTCATAGCCCTAGCAGAAACACACTCAATTATTGGATTTTGGGAAGATCCATTGTCATTGGGACAGGTATGTTCCCTACCTTCCATATGCCGACGAATTGGGGTACATTATATTGCACAGCAACACGAGTCAAACCTCTCGACCGAAGAGAATCCACCGATATACTACGGGTGCACACCTGAAGTCATCAACGTACAACGGCTACGTCCAGACCACCGTTGACAACACGGAAAAAGAGGACGGAAGCTACAATATTCTTAGCTAGTTGGATTTGATTTAATATGAGTTTCGGGAGTGCAGTCAGACGTACACTCCCTCTGGCCGTGGTCGAGTTTGAGTTTCTAGTCAAAACTGGGGTTTCAGACTATTTATTGTACTTTATGATAGCCTTAAGCTTGTAGCCACGAATGTTTTCGCCATTGCATGACGTAGCTTCGACATAGTAGAACTACGATTAGCACAAGATGTGACACTGTAGCAGCGTTAGCACAACAGTGTTTACCATTCAAGATATTTTTACTATTCAGAATGAGGTTTAGATAGTGTGTGATGAGGAACGATGCCGTCGATGTATAACTTAGCAAGGTGCGGCGATCGTCTAGATGCTAAAATTCATCGAAGCCAGAATGGAATTTCACATTTTTTATTCCGAATACCTAGAAGGATTTTTTTCTTAAGGGGTAGAAAGTTTCAGGCTTGAGCAACTGAGTCTGAATCCATCATAGTGTCAGTATATCACTTAATGAGGCAGGAGAGTACCTAATATCAAGTCACACTCTAATCAAATCCGGCTTGGTAAACCATAGCTTCTCCTATCGCGCTATGACCAATCCGGTCACCGATAAGAAAAGCTAAACGTTCAAGTAGGCTCGTTCCCAGCCCCAGTCTTGGCACGAGCGCCACTTTCTGACGAAACTCGCTCGTACCCAGAGGGGCTAGAACCTTTCGAGCTCCGAAAATGGGGTTCGCTTATCAGAACGAGTGAATAGCATTCAGAGCTTCCTAATATGGAATCGTGTATAAACTTAGCATCCGAAGCTCTTGGCGTGAGGGCTCCGGGAATTATGCTCAGCATTCCGAGCTTCCTAATATGGAATTGTGTATAAACTTAGCGTCCGAAGCTCTTCGCGTGAGGGCTCCGGGAATTGTGCGCTCTGCGGCTCAGCAGCCCGGATTCTTCCTCATCGCCATCGACAGAGTCGACTCCACCCATCCTCTTCGGACTGCACCTGCATTCTAATCCACAACACATATCGAAAGCCGAGACACCCTACATCATCCTAGCATCTACCTTCTAGGGCCCGTTGCGACAATAGCTATGCCCCCTAAAGGAAATAATCACGCCGCGTCGGAGGTGCCAGGCCCCAAGGTCAAAAGGAACAAACATGATCGTGGAAGCCTCCCCAATCACTACACAGTTGACAATTGGAAGTGATTCCTCCCGAAGAAGATCTTGGAGGCTGTATTGGCTGTGTAGGTGAGCGGGTCTGAAACGCGCAAGATGAGGACTATCGTGTCGACTGGCTAACGCGTATAACCTGCTAGACCCCCAACGACTGGAAGCGCGGCATTATGTGCTTAATGATGCTTGTATTCTTTAAGGTCAGAGGTTTGACCTTAGCAAATATGAAAGCCTTCCAAACCACGGTTATTCCGCAATCCTTATACTCGCGCATCACGGACCTTCGGAACTGGATTAGCTACGCGAATGGCCTACTCAAATCCAAACTTATTGAATCGCACTGGGCGATGGCTCAGAGGTTGCTGGAGCAGTATCCAGACGACAAGCGAAGAGAGGTTGCTCACAAGGCAGCCAACAATCGAAAACAGCACCTCTCAATGCATGAAGTGGCACCTTTCTAGAGTAACGACAATGTTTATGAGTCTTTGCATTTAGACACAAAGGATATCTTCTGTTTGTGGGCTCCGATACTGCGCGACATAATGCCGGAGTACCTCCGTATGCATGACAGGGCTATGGACGGAGGATTGCACTGGTTAGATCGTTTAGAAGAGAGGTCGTATACGATCATCGTGCGATTCGCGTCGGGCGTGTCAATGGAGATCCGGGTACCGATTATGGGGAGCATGCTCGTGCAATTGATCTGGGTGAGACAAGTTGCGCACATGACGACCTTCCGTGGCCGCCGATGCGCACAATTGATTGTTGGTCCGATATCCCGCTTGAAGCTGGTGTTGTAAAAGAAGTTTGGCCTAGGCCCGGAGAAGTGGCCAACTCGCCACAGGATAGCCCCGGAGTTCCCATGTCTGTACCTGGTATTACGGACTACAGTATTTCGGACCACCAGAAAACTAGTGGCCAAGGAATAAATATGAAGGCTATAGAAGAGATGGAAAAGGCTAGCACCACGGAGGACATGGAGACGGTCAACTTAGTGAAGCGGCTGTTGGGCACAAGGGAGTTAACCCCAGTGGTTGGGGATGATGGTATGGGTACATTCGCTGCGCACAGTGCTTAATGATTAACTGAATTTTGCATGCATAGGTGAGGTCGAGTTGCGCCCGCAGTACAGTGTTGAATACATTACTGCGGAATCAAGTCGTTTAGCCCAGATGAATTCTTCCGGGCACATTCGGTATGCTTTAGAATTGTTGGAGATCGACAAGAAATCCTATCAAGTCTTAGGAGCTGCCCTCCGAAGACGGGAGAAGGAGCTTGAACCCGACTCGGCGCTTTTAAAGTGGATGGAAGAGGGGGCAAAAGGGTGAAAGGTCGAAGTTAAGGCGATCGAGGAATGTGTTGCTCTCAGGCGTAAGGCCAATGCTGAACGCAAGCAGTTACTTGCGTGCGACCAGCAGGAGAACCAAAGCAGCTTCAACAGAGTCCATCCGGGAGTGGTTGATTCTTTGCGCCCAGGATCAATGTTTGGTTTCGACGCATCGCCAGTTAGGCGTCCGGCACATGCTCTCCGTGGGCATTGTTCCTTCGCGGGCATTAATGACTCGCCCCGTTTGGATCATCGCAGCTTCGGAGCTAGTAGCAATGCTGCCGGGTTGGGCGTTTTGAGTCAGGGCAACAATCTAGGGCCCGCTTTTGACACTCCGCACAGCACTCCGGGGAGTTACCGAATGATCTCTTCAATTGGTACACCTGAAACACCGGTCGCTCGGAGCGATTAGTGCAAGCCCGAGAAAGACGAACCTGTTCCATACCGCAATTCGGTGACCCCCGACCAGGGTTACGCGCAGGGACCTTGCGCGGGTGCTATTGAAAACGATGGCGCCGAGGAAGGAATGGGGGCGATGAACAGGGAAGGCTTAAGCATGCCCGGTTTGGTATCAGATGCTCTCGGCATGCTTGGTGGTGGAGGTGGTGATACATCTTTTGGGTCGGGGAACGAGAATGAGATCGAGTTGATTGATGGAAGTCGTGGACCTACTACTGGGAGGTGGGATGAGCATGGTGGGGAAGAAAAAGATATGGTGAGCGAATACTTGGGTTCAGAGTCATCTGCTACCGAGAATGTGATCCCCCACGTAGACTTGTCCTTCGGTCAATTTTATGCAGAGTGTAGACAGAGTTTGGGTTGCTGAAGGGCTGTGAATTGTGAGTTATCTGGTGGAGTTTCTTTCGTTGTGGGGTTTCTTTCTTCGGGGGTTGTATCATGATATTCAGAGTTCCGGATTGGTTTTGTCCTCGCATTAATATTTCTTACCCATATGCTTAGTTTGGGTGGATATTTCTTATTCATATTTATTTACTTCGTGAGGGTTTCTTTTGGGCTTAGGATTGAGTCATCTGGGGGGGGGTTGACTGTAAGTTATATCGTTAGTCTTCGAGCCATAGTCATTATATTGCAATGCGGACTGTTGTGAAACACATTGTGGATTCCTACTGGGTCGGAGCTGCAGTCCGGGTTTCACGGGCACTGATGAGTCCCCGTTAGGGGTGATTATGAGTGGCCCGAGCACAAACAAGCAAATCCGGGTAGGACATAAAGTACACCGGGTCACCCGCTCTGATTCCGCGCAATCGATTCCATAATGGTTCGGACCAGTGCGGACTCTCCAACAGTTCGTGTCGTCCAATGGCGGCAGGTATTGACCCAGAAAGCCAGGAACCGTAGTGCAGCGACTGCAGTACCGAAAAACAACGGAGGGTCAGTTATAGCACGCATTGACGTCAACTTTGTGCGTGCACCCTGGGAGACGATTACTTGTTTAGCCATGAGAAGGTATGTTGGACGGAGTGAATTGGCAGCTTTATTAAAGTGAATTAACGAGGCTAGATATATAAATGATGCCTCCAAGGCTATCGGGAGACGATTGAGTAACCCGCAGCTCGAATTCCGGGACTGGCAAGGGATTGACATAAGTCAAATCGATTGCAGACGGGACGTGTTGATCATTCCACCAACAGGTGGGGGAAAGAGTATGGTGTTCCAGGGTCTTGCGTTAAAGGATGATAGAAACATTGTATTTGTTATTGCACCTATCAATGCTCTCATGACTGATCAGGTTGGTAATTGATCACCCGAAAGGGACACCTGCGGGCGAGGGAGAAAGTTGATGCTTTTATAGGTTGACAATCTGGGTCGAAAAGGCGTTAAAGCTTGCTATATCAACAGTGATTCTCTGAAGGAAAATCGAGGTCTTGTTAAAGACGTGGCCCGCGGTGTCTACCAGATTGTCTATGCTGGCCCGGAGATGACGTCGCCCAACAATAATGCGATTTGGCGAGTGTATGATGATGAGAAGAGTGCCTTCTGGCGTATCCTGAAAGTGGTGGTCGTGGATGAAGCGCATTGCGTGCATGAGTGGGGTGCACCTGCTAAGGATGGAAAGCCTCCTTTTCGGAAGGAATATGCAAATATTGGCAGTTTACGAGCCTTCGTGCCAGCCAGTGCGCCATTCCTTACGATGTCGGCGACACTGCGACGGAGGTCTTTGCGATATATTCACAACAGCTTGGCTTTATCGAAGAATACAGTTCTCATAAAGTTACGCCTGGACCGGCTGAACATTTTCCTCTGTGCGATTCCGATACACAGCACATTGGACGATCATGCGGACCTCAATATGCTCGTTCCGGAAATAAATGAAGACTCCGAGACTACCATCATCCCGGGGGACATACCAAAAATGATGGTCTTTGTAGACAATGTGTCTGCGGTTATGCATGTAGTCCACCAACTAAGGTGGTTACTACCAGCCCGTCTTCGGGATGCGGATGTTGTTCGGCCTTATCAAGGTGAAGAGTAGGCTTCCGGAAATGCGAAAACGCAATCACTATTTGGAGAAGGTATTACCTGGCTGTTGGTGTGCACATCAGCTGCGGGGATGGGTGTTGATGGCGATGATGTGGAACGGGTTGCTCAGTGGTGGTTTCCCCTTCTCGCTACTTTCGACGACCTCTGGCAACAGTTCGGTCGATGTGCCCTGAATCCAATGCTCTCTGGACTGGCTATGTTGTTTTAGGAACCATCGAAGATTGTTGATTGGGGCGTCGGCGACGGCCATGTGCTCGATGGTTTCTGGGCATACAACAAGCCAGCTGGTACGGATACTCAAGCATTCTGTGACCACTTATATACCGGAGAGAAACCTGATGTGATCAACGAGGCGCAGAGGAAAGTTAGCAAGCAAGACCCTTCGCTGCTTTGGTGGGTTTCTTCGAGGGGCTGCCGTAGGAGGACCGCTTGATATTTGCTTGACGCGGATGAGAGATCGGAACCATTTTCTACTGGGACTCAATTCTGCGATAATTGCGATGTGTGTGTTTCAAGGCTGGTGGATTGCGGTGGACCAGGGAAATTACTCGGAGTTGATATCTCCTTAATTAAGCCGTTCAGGGTGCCTCAGAAGTGATCTCGTCAAACCGGGAACATCGCTAAATCCACCTTGAAGCAGAGAGAATATATCGATAAGAAGTTACAACATTGGTGCCTTCAGCGTTGGAAGACTTTGGCGATGGGCGACGGTGAACAACGTTTTTTCGCCATTCTCGCGGATGAGTGGCCAGTTACCAAACTCCAGTGGAGCGAGATAGTGGAGTTCATCAATGAAATTAAAGACAGGCAGTCGCTCTTTGAGGCGTTGGGTAAAACGTATCACCTTGGAAACTGAGTCATAGAGCAATTCATGGAGGAGATTGTCGACTTCGCGATTTCGGAGTCTGCCAAACGCCCCCCTACACCTCCTGAAGTGACCAGCACAAACGGCACCACAAACACCACAGTAACTCCATCTCTACGATGGCTTCCTGAGCACCAGTTTACTCCCATAATGACGCCAGTTACGGGTAGAGCCCGGAGTGGCGCCACCATCAGCGGACAGAGGACTATGGGGGTACTGGACTGCTATGGCAAATTGGAACAGGTTAGGGCACGGATTCGGGAGATAGAAGAGAGGTCGCGCTCCGTTAGCAGCCGCGGTTCAACAAGGCGCGGGCAGGGTCGCTTCTCCCATTTGTCACCTCAGTCGAAGAATGGGGCAGAAAATGAGTATCGGTCTCTAAAGGCTAGGGAGTATTACTGGGTTAACAAGTGCCGTCCGCCTCAATCCGGATTGGCTGGGCTTAGAACCCGGGGCTGAACAGATGGCCCGAAGCAATGAAGGCTTCAGTCGGCGGATAATACCATTATCATTTGAGCGATTGCATATACTCTTATAGATATATTTTAGCCCACAAGCAATCGCTTAACCTATATCAGATACATAATCAAAGCATCAAGATAGCTTTAAAAACACGGATCCATATCTATCTCTGCTCCCATGAAAATGTCCATAAGATCGCCATCGTGAAATCCACTGGGTGGGCTAGGGTCCGAGCCTTTGATTTCATCTAAGTCCAGGTCGTTCTCCCAGCACCATTTGGTTGATCCCATTCCGGCTGCCAAAAATTGAGGTATACCAACATTCCGATTAAGGATTTTGCATTTGAGGGCGGATATACTCTTCTTCGTATTCAGGGCAACCCAACCCTGCACCCATAGATCCGTCGCCGGAGTGATGTGAAAAGGGTCCGCGGAAGACCCTACGGTACGACGGCCCGCGGCGCACAAAAAGACCTCCTGCTATTAGCCTATTTCTACATACCCAAGTGAGTGGGTTAAGAGTAATATAAATTCTCACTGTGGAGGCGTTCAATTAGACGCCTGATGTCCACCCGGGCCGACATTTCCCCATGGTTGGTTCCATCGTCTGGGGCGCCGGTTGCTATCGCCATCGCCAGTTTCGCTCGCACGGAGATCATGATTAACCCTGCAATAACCTCGCGTTGAAATCGATCCGATGCAGGGGTTCCCCGTGGGTTGTAAACTTCATTTATATAACAGACTAACTGTTCGGTGAATCGATCCATCTCAATCCACTTTCCCTCCCACCCACTAAGATTCACCACGCAATGATTCAACCAAGTTCGTTTAAGGTCGTCGGACCATGTCTTTAGCATTGCTGCAGACCATTCCTAAGACTCGATCGCGTAGTTGCTTTGTCATCCGCCATGAAACATTATCGTAAGTATCTGAGGCTGCTTGACTATCCTCCCTGAATCTCCTTGAGCGACAGCTTCCCCAAGCGCCCAATAAATCAAGCCGCGCTGTAGTAGCAATACCGCATTCTCCAGTAAGGCATCCCGTTCTTCGTTAGTCTTTTCTTTACGGTTAAAATGAACACTAGTACGAGGGATCCACTTCTTTATGAGTACGGTGATAGTTGCGCGCCAGTCCAAAGACGTCATTCGGGTCCGCATCTCTTCAACCGACCCGACTTTGATGTGTGCCATAACTGCAACAATGATTCATGTATCCGTTACATGCCTGAGTAGGGCATCCTCAGCGTAAAATTCCATATGACCAGTTGTGCTAAAGACCTTCGTTCTTCCGAGGATTCCTCCAAGTCTCTTTAGTGATAAAGGATTTCGACAACCATCCGATCCGCCATGAGCGTCGTATATCATTCTGCACGCTGCCATGCGCAGGTGAAAAAGCCCTGCTCGCACATCTATGTCAATACACCCTTCTACTCCGCTAGAAGCGTGCAAGTTACCTACCAGATATCGGCATAACCCAATGCATTTTATGGACAGCTGTCGCATCATCGAAAGACCTACAGCATTTTAAAGACCATAGCCGCTGAACAGTTAACTCATCGCCTGACATTGGCACGAGGAAATTGTCTCCAAGTTTATCTGTATCCAAGTCTAATTCGTGTATAATGGCATCAAGGATTTGAGAGTTCCCTGATATGGATGCTTTGTGCAGGTCAAACACCTTCATTGGCACGGCATCTATCCTTCTCGGAAAAAGTTTATACACCTCCGGTGGTTCGAACCGGGGTAATTCCTGGCGACTCCGGCCATCATTCGAACCCATTTTGGCACCTGTGAAGCTCCAAATGTATCGCAAATCATGGCCTCGGAAATTCAGGGCATATATCTGCGGACTGATTCGAACAGTGGTGCCAATACATCATGAGCTGTGCAATCCCCAATTTCCTCCAATCGAATCCACCACTGTTCCGGGGCCAGAGTATAGGGGCGTGATTTATCCCCCGAGTGGGCGTCGAGCAGATTAGGAAGTTGCTGAGCCCGGGATACTGGTTGTTTATCCTGTGGCAATCGCTTTGGCCAGGGATCACCTTGCTGCGTCTTTAGAAAGACCACAGTGCCCATGGTATTGTTGTGTTGAATGTTCATATTATGAATTCCCTCGTGCTGCACTCTGCTATATAAGTTGAACTTATCGTATAGCATCATAAACGGCTGGTTCCATACTCGGATTCTAGTCTTCGCCAATTCGCCCTGCGCCGCCACCTCCAGGCTATGGAGAATAGGACTATAGGAGCTTGATACGCCTAAACGTTGCAATACAACTATCACGCGTTTAGGAACCTGGGAAGCAAACAGGTAAAACCCCACAGTAGTCTATAATCAATCAACTCTGCCCCCGGCCCGCAAATTCAGACACCAATTACCTGTAGAATGTTGGCACGCTGTGAATTGGCATAACCGAGCAGGCTCATTGCTACAACCGATATCATCTTCCTCTTTTCCAACGGTGCAGGACTGTCTAACCCGCAGTGGTCTTCCCCGTCCCCAACTGCATTGCCACCTGTATAATGCCCTCTGGAACGGGCAGGGCAATCTCCAGTTACGGCTGTAACCCCACACAATTGTTCCACCAGCTCGCTTGTAGCAGAAGCTGCTCACCGGAACGCTTCCCCGATGCTTCCAAAATCCAGCCTCTCCCAATTGACCTCCGCAAAATGTGATGCCGCGCGCTGGAGTTTGTGGTGTTTACCGATGCAATCGAGTTCAGTCCGGAGCTTATCGAATGTCACTTTCCGGGCCAATATACCCATATGAGAGTCGTACGGTAACTTAAATAATGCTTTTGTGTTGCCCGCCGCAAAGAGCGATTCCACCAGCTCGGGGAACACACCCCGAGAGCCAAGCATTATTCCAGTTAGGTGTTTGATATCGTGCGCGGAGCAATCACACATAGCCACCAAAAAGCTTGAAACTGACGTGAAACCACACGTCTTCATAAACTGCAGAACTTCCCAAGTCCTTTCATTGATGCTTCCTCGCATTGTTGTAGTATCGGGCCCCCCGTGATGGCGCGTTGTTGGATCCGACATTAACGATGGTGAGGAGTAGCACGAACGGATGACAGATATTCCATCCTGACCTCAACGAAAAGCAATTTCTACCCTCGCAATCCGCTTAACATCACTTCCGACTTGCGTCTTCGGGACCTGTGTTACTTCCACTACCATCACTTCCACCACTTCCCAGCGGCAATGTTTGAGGTGTTAGCACCCCGTAGATCATCACACCCAAGCAGGCAATGCGATTCAGACCGTTCGGTTGCCCCAAAACGACCAGCCTAGTGGGGACCAGCAATGCGATGGCTTCACTTCGTATTAGCCCTTTCAATGAGTTCTCGGAGAATAGATTATGCTTCCGAGATCATCCCGTTCCCACGTGGCGCTTCTTTGTGCTGGGGCAAAGTGCCAAACATTTGCCAAGAAACCAAACCCTGCTTTCCTCAAGCACCATTACTTCCTGCTAAACCTCTCAGCTCTTTCTCACCACCAACACACCTGCCTGCAATGCCTAACTATTCACACGTTGATCGCCTTTCTCTAGTCTCTTCAGATGACGGCAACGAGCGCAGCGTAGCTTGAACCGTTGCGACTTCAACTCTTGAATCCGCTGCGGCTGGATTCAGCGAATCGGATGCTAACAACGATCGACTCACACTACAGCCACCAACCCCTTCGAGCACGTTTCCATCTCCTCCCCCCTCAACAGCGTCCACGTCCTCAGCAATGTCTTCCCCACGTTCCAGCCCTCAATCACTTGTGCCAAACGACCCCTTCGCGAGTATCTACGCGCAGAGCGAAGAATATAACCGCGCAATGCTCCTTAACTTTGATTCGGAAAGGTTCTGCCCGAGCAACCTCCTCCTTACCATCGAGGTAGACTCCGATACCACGTTAAAGTTCATTCGGAACTACCAAATGGTCCCTGATCATCATTGGCTCCACAACGTTGAGCACTACAACCACCAACTACAGATTGCTTCGAACAGAATGGGTGGGGCCCGAGCTTATCACGACGTGGCTCCGACTGCACTCCCTGAGCATCTACTCAAGTTTTGGTACATCGAACACAGTATACCTTTTACGCTTTACAAGATAGCAAATGTCAATGTACAGAGTATGTGTATTCTTCCTCAGTCAGTGAAGGCCACGGACTAACGAGCTTGCAGGCTACCCAGTTAGAATCCCTACGGGAATGTATGGAACCTGGTACACCGCGTATACAACGGACACTGGAATCTCTTGTGGTTTCGGGACTTAGGCACCATTTATGGTTGAGGTTGCAAATACTCAGAAATACGGGGACCTCCAGACTAAGTGGAGCTATTGGCAACACCGATCACTTGGTGGGGTCAAAACCATCATTCTGATGACATACCAGCACGACGACGTTTTGGATAACCATACATGCATTCGTGAGGTATGGAAGACCGCTCAGAGAGCTCACCCAGGCGGCGAGTGGCATTTACCGGAACCCCCTCCCAACATGACCTACGAGAATGTGGATGAATACTGCAGGGAAGCGGTAATGGCAGCCAGTGCCAACCAGGTTTTCTTGGGATATCGAGAAGGGCCTATTTATGTGAGTTAATCGATCCATCATATTACACCTAGCATACTAATTAGACTGCGGGTAGTGGATCCGCGATAAAAAGCCAGTTGAGGAATGATATTCCCACGCTGAGATTCCTCTACGCGCTGGGGACTGGTTCGGTGACATCCTCCATGCTGATCTTGACCTCCTTCCCAACGGATCGGACAATCCTCACGCTGAGATGCCGATTAATCTTAGCGAATGGCACGATGTCATTCAAAGGCAGGTACGCGAAAGTGTTAAGTGCGATGCGGTGTTCGACGACCTGCCCCTTGATAATCCGGACTTGGTTATGCCTCTGCAGCCTACGCTTAAGGTCTTCCCTGCTGATCAAGGCCAAACATGGCAATAGGCCACTCCCCTTCATTTTACGATTATGAGTATACGTCCTTAACTCTGTTTCCTTTGGAATTCATGTGTGCGGTTTCCTTTGTGTTTGCATTGTGTCTTTGGGTCTGTTACTGGAATTATGGTTCGGGGATTATGGTTCGGGGATTATGGTTCGGGGATTATGGTTCGGGGCTTATGGTTCAGGGATTATTTTTCTTCACTTCGGGATGGGAAAGCATAACGGTTTAAGGCTATAGGGTATCTTTTGGTGGTTCCGGGTTGGCAGGATATCAAGGGATTGGGTTCTATTCACTTATGGGCTTCGAATTTGCATTCTGATATATATAGCTCAGATACCAGAATAGATGTTCGGATTCGTCATTGGACAGTGGTATTTGGACCCGGAGACAGTTCTTAATATCGGGACACTCCCGATAAACTTAGTGTTACATCGGAAGCAGGGCTGCCATATTAGGAAGCTCCGATGGCTAAAAGTAGCGCCTGATCGGACTTGGCTAAACTGATTAGTTCCAGACTCTCACTAAGTCGGAGCTCTTTCGTCAGAAAGTGGCTGAGACGCTAAGAGAGAGTCTGGGCACGAGACTAACGTTCAAGCAGGACCGGAATACCGGAATGAAAGCATGTGGGAAATTTTGTAGAGGCGCATTTATAGACACCCCACCTTTATTCTTCTTTACTACACTACAACGCTGATTTGCTCTGCGAGCTATCATAGCGGATAATATATTCATGCAACTTGGAGGGAAGAGGCGGCCAGTTGCGTCCTTTGGTTGGGTTCCCGCTCTACCTTCCGTCTGGCGTACTCTACTCTCCATGTTAGAGTTGTTTTCCCCAACGGCCGTATGCGTATCTTCACGAACCACCGCCGAACCAGGCAAAGATTCAGTTCTCCGACCTCATGCTCCACAACCGACATCAGCCACCAAGCAGACAGCGAGCAAAGTGTATTATACTTAATTTATTTTATCGCGTTTTCTATTGTTTTTTTTATTTTATCGGGGTTATTCTAAAGGGTGATGCGGCTCGGCGTCAGCCGATTGTCGACGCGACGGTTCAACCGTACCCAATACCATCACCCTAACAACCCCTAAATCGCATTCCTATGATTCCTACAATGTCGCTACAATCTCTTTACTTTCTCTTCTCCATATTATGCCACTATCGTTGTCTCTATAGTCATCCATCATCCCTGAAATCGGCCAGTCTCTAGTATCAACCACGGTACACACCGGGCCCGTTGGTCTGTAAATACATGGCGCAAGCTAATCGATATATATCATCTTCTGAGGCGGCCGGCCAGCGTCAGAGTATGCGGCGTGCCGGGCAACCGCCCTAACACCGGTAATATGATCAATAGCTAGTACCGGCATTCCACTTGGTGGAATCCTCACCGCTAAGGAGGTATGTAAGAACGTTGTACCGTTCCTAATATAATCCGTCGGCAGATCAACGAATCGTAGCAGATGCCTCGAAAACGATGGAGAATCAATGTTCTATCAGTTTCATGTGGGGAGCATAGTGGGGTATCCAGAGCAGCACACCTATCGATCCCAGCTTACCCATCGAGAGCAGCTGTTGAAAACAGACGAGAGCTTGAGGTTCATTGATAGCGGATACAACGGCGCTAATAGACCTATCAAAGCGGCATCCCCTCGTTCCCACGAACTACATTGTTGGCACGCTTTTTCGGATAGGATTGCATCGAGAGCCGTGGTTCTCACCACTAAGGCGGGGTTATTGAGAGCAGCTGAGCATTGGCGAATGAAGTGCTTTTCATTCCCCTACACGACTGAGTCTGTTATACCAGCTTGATTTTCTGGAGGCGGTGGTTGAGGGGTGACAGATTGAAATTGTTTAGGCCTATTGTTAATGTTCCTGCCAGCACGAGTGGATGGTACCATCGGGATCTGGGTCGCGGGAACCTGGGGTGGATGAGGTAGTCCAGAACCGAAAATTCTGTCACAGAGAAGACTACTCCAGGATGGTATGGATACCAGGAGATCCGCATTTCAGAAATTCCCCGTTTTTCCCCTGGATTTATGAGGGTAGATTATTACGGCAGAACCCGCAATCAGTAAATAAATGACCGTAACTATCGTGATGCGAAAAGATATATAACAAAGACCCATTATATTGCGTACGCTAAACTATATAGTAAAAATAATGCCCCACATATAATTCCCGAATATTTGCCCCACCATAGCCAGTCCTCCTAAAATACTAACAGGGCTACTACCCAAGCCTTACCGTCATTCATATGCATCTACAAACCCATACTGTCTTCATCCTTCACTGTATCCCTACTATATAACACACGAGGACGCGAAATTCAATTTCACGAAATTTACCCGGGGGAGATATGGCGAGCTTGCGAGCAGCTCACGCTCGAAGGAGCCGGAGGCGAGTTCGGGCCAACTTTGAGAGAGAACCAGCAGAAGTATGGAAACATATTTTTCGGGGTACCGTGTGATTTCCACACGCGTGTTCCCTTGTCTTATATATCACAACTGCTTCTATACTCATCCAACTAGTTGTGATAGAGTATAGACGAAGGAGACGAACATACGCAAAAACAAGGCGGATGAGAGCCCTTCAGCGCAAGGTTCGTGGCAGATGCATTTCTTAAGAGGGGGAAGAGTGATATTATCGTCTTCCCTGCGGTAATTTCGCGTCTCGTATTTTTGGATTGCGGTCTTTTCCATTCTCCTATTAACGTCAGCCCAAATTTTTAATAGCGTTGTCAACCATACTCTAATTTAATGAAGTGTAGCGTGATACTCATCATCTCCGACATCGTCAGGGAAGCAAATACCATGGTAACTCGCTGACAACGTCGATCATGCGTTTGAAGATAGGTAGGGTTGTGTAGACAGAACGGGTGACAGCGGCGCAGGATCACGGTGTTCAGTAAATGGGCCAAGGATCGCCATCCTTGCGACTTGAGTCGGTAGAGGTAACGTATCGACTAGAATGCAGAGTTGGGCGTCCATCTTGAAGGTGCACTAACATGAAAATTAGGGGTATCGAGTAGGTCGATGCCATGCAGAAGCTTGTATCGTGACGATGTGTTACCCTGCATTGTTTATCTGATTGCCACAGTATCACTCGTTCTGAAGTAAATCCATAATATTACATTAAGGAAGGACACTATAGAGATTACAGCGAAAAGTCAACGAGACGTTACAATGTCAATAGAAGTGTTCGAAGAATACGACAGGTGAAAAAGACAATGATTACCACTGTTCTGAAAGCAAAGATCCCACATATTTAATGGTAGTAGTTCTTCTTTCAGTTTGAACAGCCAAGGAGGGGTGGTGATGCATCCAGCTTGACATTGGTGTATGACTTTGACAATTTATAGGTGCAAACGCCTACTCCTTCTTCCAGCAACCAATGATAGGTTAGATGGAGGAGAATCGACTATTCTAGCATTTAACTCTGACTGTGTCTAGTTGTGAACATCTAGTTCATCTGACAACTAGCAGTGGGCAAGTAGAAGCAGAAATGTCCACCCGCAGATTACTGACTTACAATATCAAGTTGTGATCAACTACTTTTTCTCCTGGCAACCCAGGGTGGACAATAACCACACCCATATTCAATATTACACCCTCCAGCTGAAAATATATAGTTATTGCAATCATTGCATGACACTGCTTCTGCAAACACAGAGTACTACGCACAGCAGGTAAGAACCACATTCCCCACATGGGCATTGACTTTGAGCAATCTCTCTGACTTAGGCAATACCAATATACAAAAGCAAAATATATCCCCCATCAATACTAGCCACCAGAAAAAGCATAAGTTGGATGGCATTGGTGTGTGTAAAAATTAATAGGATATTGTCCACGATCTACTTTTTTGAAGAGTTCTTAGTAAGGGCCCCAACCCAATTGATGTCAACAATCTGTCTGAGAAAAGCAACCAGAAAGTGTATAAAATTGTAAGTGCCACAATCAAGGAGTTTGATGTTTCAAAGCAGCCATCAACCCAGTAAGTATTCACATGTTTTAAGCTCTGCTCAGTAGCACCCACATCCAAGTTTACAGCATGTCCGTCAGCTGGCTGAGAGTCCTTCACCAAACACTCCCATGAAGTTGTGTCAAATTACTATGCTACTAGCTTTTGTAATGCCAGATAGGTCTCTTGATTCATATGGGCAGAGGTGGCTCTTGTATAGCTGGAGGTGAGTCATGTACAACTGGAGACTGCTGTGTGGCTGATGGAATTCTGCCCAAGCGAGGTATAGATATATATGTATGCATTCACACTTCTATACAATATATGCATATGTCCTTGTGGCCCTGGTGAATGGTAAAACAAAGTTTCTCTAGCATCACTATTTCGACAAATTATGAGTCCACTGTCTGCAACCGTTTTTGCCTCACAATTATAAACAAAAGAGCCTCAAAAACCTGAACCAATTTACAACCATCCCTGCTCATCAGCTGCAATACCATCACCATCCATTCCCATCCAATGTCACCTTCCTAACTGCCACACTCAATATGTCAGATGAAATATTCAATTCTGCCCATGGCAATCTCTCCATGCTGACTAATGCTAACAATACCATCAGGAAGTAAAAGAGTTGCTAACTTGTTATTAGCCAGAAAGCCTAAAATATCTTCACCAATAATCAACTCGTCACAGTCGGTACCAGAGTTACCCTGCGTGCTCAGCAAAACAACCACTATTACTGAGCCATTAAGGTGATAGCACTGATAAACCTTGGATTTTGTTATGAACTCCTTGCACGTTTCAACAATATCTATGAACTTCGGTTGTATATGACAACAATATCAATACTTCTGCGGAGATGTGGGAAGCACTGTGGAACTGACTTGAAAATGTCTCCAAAAAATCGATTCACACCCAGGTCATATGGAAGTTCACTGCCTCTCAACCATTACCAAATCAAATAGTCACTTAGTAATTCACCAAACCAATTGCCTGCAACAAGAAGCTGAGTGGCCCTGGGGAACATATTACCAAGAATGCCATGACAACACATAGCATCGCCACGGTACCTAGTTCATATGAAATGGCCATCCGAATTCATGAATTGCTGATCACCACCTCTACAGCCCAGCAGTACATGAATGGAATTTGAGAGTATGCTAAGCAAATAACCGTAACTGATAAAATTGTAGATGTATCCAGCGGAGCAATACTATACTCCCTCAATGAAATGTGTGGCTGCAGGCATAGTCGACAAAGTTGCTGAGAAGCTGGTGTAGGAGGCAACAGAAGTCAGAAGCACAAATGCACAGACTTCGGAATGGACAATCATATTACTAAAGCATGCATATGGAGATTGTGCACCGAACATGATACAAACAACAGTGATACCAACTCCTCCAGGAATGACAACAAAATATGGTACCCCTGCGGTGTCAGAACCGCCTCCATGTGCATCTCCAACATTCCTTGATTAGGGCCTCCAAGTTCACCCAATCATGTCCTCCAAGTGTATCTCGAAACTTGCGCGATCAAGGCCTCCGCATTCACAGAATGCTAGTGTCCAATTGCATCTGCGAACTCGCTCGATCATGGCCTCCAAGTTAATTTTATTATAGTCTCCCAGTGCATCTCCATACTTGCCTGATTATAGCCACCATGTGCATGTGTATGTTTACATGATTTCGGACTCTGAGTGTATATCCAAACTTCCACAATGATGCCCTTCAAGTGCATCTCTCAGTTCATTCAATCTCAGCCTCTAAGTGCATTTCCAATGTGGTTCAATTGCAACCCCCAAGTGCATCTCTGAGTTCACTCAATCCTGGTGTAATAGCAGCACATGACGCCAGGCCGGGTAAGCGCTCGTGTATATGGGTCACCACTACAACACTTACAACAGTATCGAATGTCTTTCGACCATACTCACTGGCTATCATCTGCAACCATATTACCATATCATACGTCTATGGTCAAGCATATGCTGACAGACCCTTACATTATATTGGATTTTTCAGTTATTGGATACATTTCACTCTTGAGAATACACGGGTTTTACCCCAATTGTTTAAGAACGATACAATTGCCATGAAATGGACAGCCCACACGTCAAATCTATCTTCTATCGTCTACTATGCCTCCCTACAACAATCCCAGTAGCCAATTGAGTTTGGCTAGTATAAGGTTGAGTACGGAAAACCTATGGTGTACTGTCGACCGAGTAGCCTCTATTGTCACCCGACAAGATGCCATACTTCTGGAGGCTGGGATCCACTACGAGAACGATTACAATGACAAAGAAAACACTGCCAACATGGAAGATGACCTGAGTGACATTCTGAACAACATCCCAACAGAGCCCAAACCTATGACGCAATCTGACATCCTGTCAATGTGATAGATGAAGAAGGAACAACGAGAAATGCTTAACAATACGTTTCGACAGAATACTCAACTATGCATGCAAAATGATGAACTGATGGAGGCCAACCGGGAACATCAGCAACAACCCTAGTTCCAGTCAGAAACACTCAGGAATTCCGGTGGGCTCAGATGGATATGATGAAACCTTGTACTCTCAGACGGAGAAATACATGCGGGCTGTTGCATTGGTACCTCCTTTGCTCTTCGCTAAGATACGCACCATTAGAACGACACACGTGTCACACTCTTTGCAGAGGCTGCAGTTATACTGTTGTCATTTACACAACTTCTGGTAATGTTAATGTCTTTTTCCGGCGGAGTGCCACATTATACCACTCTGCAATTGCTATATATCGGATGCCGCACTCTCCCCATATATGTTTAGCTTTGAGATGTTGTCACTCATTACAATACAGTCTTCGCTTCGGATACATCACTTGCCTTTGCATTTGCTTCGCCATTATTGTATTATACAGGTCTGAAACACACTGTCCAATCTTCACACTCGCTAGTACTATGCCCTCAGTCCCCCACATTCTGCGTTGCTTCATCGTCAGGTTGCAATGCTTCTTGCTCGTCATCTACATCGTCGCCGTCCTCGCCCTCATACCCTTCGACATTACTGGTTATACAATGCCCTCAGTCCTTCACATTCTGCGTTGATCCATCATGAGCTTGCATTGCTTCTTCCTCCTCATTTGCATCGTCGCCATCCTCGTCCTCATACTCGTCAATATATCTGGTTCCCAGGTAAAACCTGACGAGTTCAGTCGTGGCCCATTGTCGCCGGCTGGCGGTGGGGACGACGTCGCGCCCGTCGCATTTGTCGCCTTCATCATCAGTACCCACGCTGTTTCATGGCATCCCGAAAGGCATTTCATCATCCATGCAATTGTTGTGTATCGGGATGTTTGGGTCTGTGCTTCCGATCTCAGGTTCCTGATGCGCCACTTTGGAGGTCAAATAGTCAAGAAGAATAACATTGTGAACACAAGCTGCGTCCACGCTGATCACCACAGCAGGCGTTAGGTTCTCCGCTTGTTGGATCTCACGTTTGACCGTAGCAAGAGTGTTTTTCTACACCCTCTGTTGGTATCTCTCCGGTAGTGTGTTCCAGGTATTCATCAAGAACATATATGTGTCTGCAACACCAGCCGAGGTTAACGACTTATGACCTACAACCGCACAGCAGGATGTGATCCTATCACTGTCATTCTTGCCGGTGAAATAGTTTGAGCGATAAGGTCAGTCCGCTCTCAGCTTTGACTTGGATACTTACCAATCAACACATTTGTTCTTTTGCCACTGCAGGTTAGCATGGCACAATGCAGTGCATGTAGACATGATCAGTGGCAAGGGTATATGACTGTCCTTGTCATGAATCATGGAATGATACAATCCATCAGGATAATAACCGCGGTTATTCGTGCCATGATAAAATTTGATCTCGATACACTGTGGGATTGGTTCCGCCAGGATGTAAAGTGGACACTAATCATTCGTTGTCAGCTTTCGACTCTCTATGCGTTGGATTTGGACTGGGTACACCACATTCCACACCCTGTGCTACGGGAAAGGATACTGATTATCTGTCAGAAGCGAATCAATGAATTCCAAACACTCTGCGGTGGATTCAAAGCGGTTGAGATTTTAAAGCTCTGCAATGGTGTCTCTTGGTGATTGAATAAAATGGGATTTAACCTTTTCGACTTGTGTGCGAAACTGGTAATGGTTTCAGCGTGTAATATTCAATGTGGGCCTGTGATTCAGCATACCACATTCAAGATCTCCTTTGTGTGTGCCTCAAATGCTATGGACCAAATGTTGTTTTGCCACATAGCGGTGTTCCAGCGCGTCTCTATTATCTGCCCATAGGGGGCTTCAGCTAATGCTTTTGCAACGCGTCACGTTGCATAACTTAGCATCTCCAAGTTGCTTACACTCATAAACAGCGGTCTGTTCTACATGTAGAGCTCTAAGAGTTGGCCTGTTGAAAATACAACACGCATCATGACTGAGTAACCAAATCAATGGCTGGTGCGACTACCGGAGACCATTCATCGAGGTGTAGACGTCGCCTGTGGTTGTAATTGCCCCTGCTTGTATCTCTGATTCTTTTTGACAGCACATGTTCACAGTGGATTCGTAATGATAGCACGGGCTGCGTGATTAGGGATGGGCGTATGCAGGTTGTCAAGCCTGCTGAGAGGAGTGGGAGTGCTAGTAATGCCGGATGCGGGGCTGGATACAATGCGACGCGTTGGGTCTGCCTGTAAGGTTCCTCCATGTGTTTGTGTGCTATGACTGCTTGTACATGGGGTGGCGATTGGAGTATATATTGACCCTTGCAGGGTAGCGGACGGGTTGTACATTACACTTTGTGTGATAACTGCAATGAAAGAATTGTTCAGCGAAGATGAGAAGGTGGAGTTCAGACCTTCGATTGTAGAGGCTACAGCATTCCCTCCTTGAGAGGAATCCCTCTCGCCAGCCAGTACAGAAGTGCATCTCACAGCAGGTGGTGGTTGAGACTTCCCTGAAGGTCCACACTTTTGAGGATTCTGATGAGTACCAAGATATCAAATATTTCGTACAACCTGATTCGTGTCAGGGTGAGGGCTTGGGAAGTCAGAGTCCAATATAGATATTCGACATTAGAAAGGTAGGAATAATTTCTTCTACATGCATAGGCAATGGGAGGTGAGGTAAACTCCTATTTGAGTGACTATGGAGGGATTTGACAGAAAAGGAGGCACAGTGTAGACCGTGTTACACTCTAAACCCTGGCAATACCCGGGGACGAGATTCCTTCAAAAGCATTGAATTATGGGGTTAACTGCCATCAGATTAAACTCAGATTAAACTCAGCATGGATATTCACGGTTACAGCAACGTCTGAACGTCTATGTGCATCGCTCAAAAGGTGTGTATGTCTTCTTCGTGCTATTATCATCGTAGTGCAGTCTGACTTGGCACAATACATAGAACAATTGATTGTGTATATCTTCAGCTTCCCAGTGGAAATCCCCCTTTCGCAGAGCTACACGCATCGCACTGTGAACAATGACATATTCTCTATCCTATGACATCAGTTGGGTTTGCTTTTTCCACTGCTAGGCATTGGTAGCCATGTTCGATGGTTGCACAGTTGGGACACCTTGAGAACGACTCAGTTTGCTCCGAGATGTACGAGGTCTGACAAGTAAACATGGTATATGATGGCAAACTAATGCACAGCATCGCAAACTGTCCTCACAGCGTTTAATAAATCTTGTCTCGAGGCTTCTCGTTCAGGACATGCCTAGTGGTTGTGCATGATAAAGGTTGGGCCGTATTGTTTTCATTAACCATCGAAACGGAGGATGTGAACCAAATTGCAGGAACTCGAGTATATATATCCCTTTTTGCTGCCTCGCCACGTTTCCCAATTCCAGCAGATCTGGCTGCACCGCAGCAGCAGTTGTTCACCTTTTCTGGAGTGGTGGGCAGCCTTCCGCTCATGTATGGGGTAAATGTTTGACAAAACCGGACATTAAATGAACAAATGGAGGTGGGAAAACACTGGTGCGTTCCGGGATGAAGTCGATGGTTCCAATCCGGAGACAACCAGCCCCGGAATGGTTATACGCCCAGGCGAGGATTACTCTTGGTATGGCAGCGATGGTTTCCGGGCAAAGATTGAGCCCCTAAGCTGCCGACAGTACAAGCGAGGCTACTTCCTGGCTGTTAGACCACTCAATTTGGATAAGATAATCGACAAGAACAGTGATCATGAAAACTGGGCAGATCCCGGAGCACCGAGCCGTGGATTGAGCCGTCCTTGCGATGGCAATTACAATGACAACAGGAAGGGTGGGGAGGACAGGCACGGCGGTGGGAAAGGGACTGGGAAAGGGAAGGTAACAAACGATGGGAAGGGGAAAGCAAGGGGATGGGGTAGGGAAACAGTGAAGGGAAATGTATGGTTAAACACACCCCGGGAGGAGATGCTATCTCTCGTGCCGTTGATTTGCCGTTGCAGCAGGAAATGTATGAGGCAGACTTGGACACGGAGTTCAAACTAGAGTGGGTATGTTTTGAGCCGGAAGTACCGGCCGCCGTGTCAATTTCGTTAGATGTTGATTCCGACTCTACTGAGTCGGACGGCGAATATGACTCAGAACGTGATTCTGAAGTGGATATGCGCATGAAGGATGATGTGGAGGCACCCAACAGTGTTGATTTCGACGGCGATGTGGATATGGAAAGGGACGGTGGCGATGAAGAGAAGGAAGATGAAGAGGAGGAAGATGAGAAGGAGGAGGAGAAGGTGGATGAGAATGGGGAGGAGGATAAGGATGAGGATAATGGCAGAGAACCTCAGACGATTGGCCAGGGAGAGATGGTATATACCTAGGCTGATGATGTAAATGCCATGGTAGACTATCAGCCAATCATGCTACCTGAGCAAGGCCAGGAACTGCATGAGCATGCCCCACAGCCACAACCTCTGGTGCCTACCCCACGTCCACAAACCCCGGAGCCTCGCCTATGACCACGAACGCCGGGGATTTGTCCTCTTAGTGGGCTGGAAGATTGGGGCTTCTGATGCCGCAAAAAGCTCGCCTGGTGGTGCCAGGTCTGCGAGAAGCGGAGGCAGCCAGCAACAACTGAGATGTGGATGTAGATCAGCAGCTGCTCGGCGAAACAGCAGCTGGCAACAGACTCCCCAATGTCTCTGTTCCCGACATCCCTCTCCTCGATGTCCCTTTCTCTGATCCGCCCCAGGATGGCTCTGAAGGTAAGTAGTGAACCAGTCCTCATGTTGCTGAGGCATTAGCAAAAAACATTTCCGTCCGGGCGGAATGGCTCCGTCAGGGAGGACGCGCTCCGTCAGAGCCGTCAGAGACACCCCGGTGGCGGATTGCTCCGCGCCCGGCCTCAATACCACCCGTCACGTTGCACATCGCCCTCCGATTGCAGTTTCGCCATTTCTTCCTCAGACTCTGCAAGAGCATTCTCAGATGCTCCTGAAAGCACCTGCAGTTATGGAGGTGCATTCAGGACGCTACGAGATTTGACTATGAGGATAGTCAAATTTTGGAGCAGCTGAGACTGCTGCGCAGCTCTGCGGGAGACTTGGTGCTGTATTCCCAAAGCAGTGGTTCTTAGGGTTCCATAAGCACAAGGCATTTCGTCTATCATATTCGTCTTTGTTACAGTCACAAGGTTCGCTACCTCATAATATGGCATGTATTATTCAAAATCTCTATAGATATACATACGGTCAATCTGGCCACGACGGAATTGGTGAGAAAGAACCGTTCTAGCTCGAGGAGCCAAGGGAGAAAGTGAGAAGATATGATACAACCCGGCCATGAGGATCCACGCAATTACGTGGATCCGGATGAAATGAAAATGCGATGATATGATGTCTATCTACCACAGGGTCTCCTGAATATGTACTTCCCGTCGCTCAGTCCACCTCCGTTACCCCTGTATCTCCGTACACCCGCCGTCCCTCATTAACGATGTACTTGGAGGCCGTGATTGAGCGAGTTAAGAGATGCACTGGAGGCCGTGATTGAGCGAGTTTGGAGATGCAATTGGAGGATGTGATCGTGCGAATTTGGAGGCCGTAATCAAGTGAGTTTGGAGATGCACTTGGAGGCTGTGATCATGAACTCAGAGATGCACTGGGAGGCCGTGATTGAGCGTGTTTGGAGATGCAGTTGCAGGCTATGATCGAGCGAGATTGGAGGAGTACTTGGTAGCGGTCGATTTGGAGGGAGGCGCGACGGCAGCTGAGACTCTATTCATTGGTTAACTTGTAATTGAAGATAGAGAGATGAGTACAACAACATCCGCCGAGAGATGGGAAACAGGCTGGGAGCGGGAAACTGGTAGGGAGCGGGAGACTGTCGATCTTGGGATGATGCTGTACGTGATGTATGCTGTACTCGGTGTTAAGTCATGATCATGGCATGGAGAGATAGAGATGGATGACTTAACTTCGTGTTCTTAGGTGATGGTAGAATTGAGCACAAGAAAGAGAGAGATCAGAGGAGATGGGGGAAATCATCATGAGAAACTGGGACTTAAGAGAATTTCGTGTGCGAGTCGATTTACCATCCCCGATACGGCAGGTATGAGTCCCGATCCAGCGGGTAATAACACCGATACGAGGTCTTCCCAACCCAATCAGGCAAGTCGTACCCCTGATTTCTCATAGCCCCTCGTATCCTCCATATCATTCGCATCTTCATCCCCCATCTCTCTCTTTCTCGTCCACAACTCTACCATCATCGCAGAACACAAAGTTAATTCATCCCTCTCTATTTCTCCATGCCATGATCATGAGTTAACACTGAGTACAGCATACACCTAAGATTGTCTGTCGTCCCTTCATTCTCACGATTTCGAGTTGACCCCTGAATG